>ENA-UOOM01000051-UOOM01000051.1-fermentation-metagenome-genome-assembly--contig:-NODE-51-length-150116-cov-33.818207_pt1 | contig 150116 bp, 155 predicted proteins | sample MGYA00245781_ERZ724031 | MGnify/ENA primary metagenome ERZ724031 (study PRJEB28704, sample SAMN03018317) | fermentation metagenome | biome: anthropogenic terrestrial biome; feature: soil...
TGTGTTAAGCACGCCGCCAGCGTTCGTCCTGAGCCAGGATCAAACTCTCCATAAAAAATTGAATGGCTCGCTTATCAATTGCGCACTGTATTCTCTTATCAAGCTTCAAAAGGTTGTTGCCCTGACTGGCAACGGCGAAGAATATACCACGCCTTCGAATGGAATGCAAGCCCTTTTTTTACTTTTTTATAAAAAAACCCTAGAGATGATATAATTCAGCTTCGGAAGAAGAGAAAATATAAGCTACTTCCTCTTCTTTGTATACTTGTTTCTCTTGAACTAAATATCAAGGGGCAAGAAAACCCGAAATCTGGAGGGAGCTTGCGTTATGAAAAGGAAAAAGAATATTTCTGAAAAAGAATCCCAACCACCTCGTTCGCGTGGTCCTCGTATTTTTCGTTCGCTACTACTCATTCTTCTGTTATTCGTTGGGTTACTCGGAGCTGCAGTTTCTGTTATGGCAGCCTATTATATTCGACAGATTTCGGATGATCTGCCAACTACAACGGAAATACTTGCCCATCGAGAAAACATAGCAAGTGTTGTTTATGATCGGGACAATAATGTTATAGCCCGTTTGTTTACTGAAAACAGGGAACCTGTTCAGCTGAAAAATATATCACCATGGATGGTTAAGAGCACTTTGGCTGCTGAAGATTCTTCTTTTTATCAGCATAGTGGGATTCGGCTGTCTGCCATTATTCGTGCTTTGCTTGTAGATGTAACCCATCGCGGAGCTCGACAGGGAGGAAGTACCATTACACAGCAACTTGCCCGTAATCTTTTCCTCTCTCAGGAAAAAACAATTGAGAGGAAGGCAAAAGAAATTATTCTTGCTGTCAGGGTTGAGCAATTATTTTCCAAAGATAAAATTCTTGAGATGTATTTGAACACCATCTATTTCGGCCACGGTGCTTGGGGAGTAGAGACTGCTTCTCGTACTTATTTCGGGAAAGATGCCAAAGATTTATCTCTTCCTGAAGCCTCCATGTTAGCTGGATTGATAGCTGCACCTGAACGATATAGCCCCTTAAATAACATGGGAAATGCGAAGGTCCGCCAAGGGTATGTTCTTGACCGTCTTGTTTCTTTAGGTTGGATCAACGAAGAGACTAAACAAACTGCTTTTAAAGAAGAAGTTACATTAAAACATGTTCCTAATAAGGTTACAGAATACAATAAAGCTCCTTACTTTATTGCTCATCTACTCTTCAACTATCTCCTTCCTAAATACGGAGCGGATCTTGTCTATAGTGGTGGCATGGAAATTCATACAACTCTCGATTTGGATCTCCAGGAAAAAGCCGATATAGTTGTGAAAAAGCTAAAAAGCCAGGGGGCCTTGGTGGCTATTGATCCCTTTACGGGAGAAATTTTAGCTATGACTGGCGGGAAAGATTTTGCTGAAAGTAAATTCAATAGGGTGACTCAAGCATATCGACAACCAGGGTCTTCCTTCAAACCTATAGTATATGCAGCAGCTTTAGAAAGGGGGATTTTACCTACAGACCATTTTTTGGACGCTCCCCTTTCATATGATATTCCGGGAGAAGAACCCAAAACATGGGAACCAGGGAATTATAGTAAAAAATTTAGCGGAGAAGTAACAGTAATTGATGCTTTAAATCATTCATATAATACTGTCGTCGTCCGCGCGGCTGACATTATAGGAGTTAACTCGGTAATAACAACCGCTCGTAGTATGGGGATCGTCACTCCCTATCTGCCTCGAGACCTTTCCGTAGCATTGGGAACAGCGAGTGTTACTCCTATAGAAATGGCAGTAGCATATTCCACCTTTGAAAATGGTGGGAAAGTCGTCTCCCCTCTTATGATTCGGGAAATTCGCTCGAGCAACGGAGAAATTTTAGAGCATCATACTCCTGAGATTCGAGACGGCATTTCTCCAGTTACATCTGTTGTCATTCGTTCTCTGATGATGGATGCTGTACGTGCGGGGACAGGGCGCAGAGCAGCAGTCCCCGGATGGGAAACTTTTGGCAAGACTGGTACTACGAACGAATATAGCGATGCGTGGTTCACCGGAGGAATTCCTGGCCTTGTAGCAGTAGTATATGCTGGAAATGATGATCATAAACCTCTGGGGCGGAATGCCACAGGTGGAGTTATTGCAGCCCCTATATGGAAAGAATTTATGATAACAGCTGCTCAAGCCCTTCATCTGCCTCAAGCCTTTGAGGTTCCTGAAGATCTTCCTGTAGATAGAGTACAAGTTTGTAGACAGTCGGGCTTTATTGCGACTCCTAACTGTACCTCCGTCGCTACTATATTTATGCCTAGAGGGACAGCACCTACGAGTACATGTCCTCTCCATGGAGGAGATTTGTTTGCGGGCCAAGATGATCCTCAATCTCCTAAGCTCTACCTTCTTCCACAAGATGAAAGACATTATTACGATTATGCCAACTTCCCCCACGGGACATCCTCGCCTTCCATACCAGGACTGGAAAGTGGGGAGACATCCTCTCCTGTAAAAATTCAACCTCAACAACATCATAAAGCGGCCAGTGAGTCGGATGTTCCTGTAGAACCAGTTAAACCATATGCGAACGATCCAAGTCCGGCACAGACTATAGAAGATCGATATCAACAGCTCTTAAAACAATATGGGATTTCTAACAACTGAATAAAAAGCAAGAAAGAAGGGGCGACATAGAGAAATATGTCGCCCCTTCTTTCTTGCTTTTTATTCAGTTAAAAGATTTTCTATCTTTTTTAGTCCTTCTCGCGAATGCTGTGCAATATAATTCGTTGCTCCACTCCAGCAACAAGTTTACGAGTATATGCCACTGTGTCAGGATTGACGCTCATGCTATCTATGCCTTCCCGCACCAAAAACTCTGCAAAATCTGGATAGAGAGAGGGTCCTTGCCCACAGATAGAGCATGTTTTACCATATTTATGCGCTGCTTGAATTAATATCCGAATAGCACGTTGTACCGCAATATTCCGTTCATCAAAGTATCCCATATTATTTAAAATACCAGAGTCTCTGTCGACTCCCATAACAAGCTGGGTAAGATCGTTGCTTCCAATACTGAATCCATCCACCATTTGAGCAAATTCTTCCGCAGCAAAGACAACAGACGGTACTTCTGCCATAATCCATAGCTTGAAAGAAGAACTCCGTTTAAGGCCTTCTGACTCAAGAATGTCCATCACTCGCTCAAGCTCCCATGTGGTACGTACAAAGGGAAGCATCATCCACACGTTAATGAGACCGTATTCTTCTCGAACTTTTCGAATGGCTTGACATTCAAGTCTAAAGCCAGCCTCATATTCAGGAGAAATATACCTGGAAACCCCTCTCCAGCCAATCATAGGGTTATTCTCTACCGGCTCTACTTCATCGCCGCCTTTAAGTCCTCTAAACTCATTCGTTCTAAAATCGCTCATACGAACGACGATAGGGCGAGGATAAATAGCCTGTGCAACAGTCGTAATGCCCTCTGACATCTTGTCTACCAATAGTTTTCCCTGGCCAGTCTTTACCAAATACATAGGATGGATACCCACCATATTCGTAAAGATAAACTCTGTACGCATTAACCCAATACCATCGAAAGGCAATTTCTTATAGCGATCGATAATAGATGGTTCTCCCAAGTTCATATATATCTTCGTACCTGTAATAGGAGCCATCTGGTAAACTAAATCATCTATTGGCAACGAAGCCTGGGCAACTTGAGCACTCACAGTTTCTTCCTTCTTCTCTGGAACAACATCGCCCTCGAAAACAACGCCACGGGTAGCATCTACTGTAACAACCATATTATCTGTTAACGTTTCTGTCCCATTTTTTGTTCCCACAATGCATGGAATTCCCAACTCGCGGGAAACAATAGCAGCGTGACATGTTCTTCCGCCTTCATCGGTGACAACGGCTGCAGCCTTTCTCATAGCCGGAACCATATCAGGGTTTGTCATGCCAGTAACAAGAATATCTCCATCTTTAACTCGAGAAATTTCATTAATATCTTTAATCGAAATAACTTTACCAGCAGCGATACCTGGAGATGCCGCAAGGCCTCGAGCAAGGACATTGAGCTTTGTTTCTTTCGAAGAGGTTTTTTCTTCCATAACAGTCTCTCCCTCTTTTAATGTAGTAACAGGACGAGCCTGAAGGATATATAGCTCTCCTGTATCCTTATCGAGCGCCCATTCTATATCCTGAGGGCTTTGATATATTTCTTCAATTTTTTTACCGGCTTTACCTAAAGTAATAATTTCCATATCAGAGAGACATTGTATCTTGACCTTGTCTGGCCCTAAATACTCTTTTACCGCCACCTTGACAGTCCCTATCCCATTTTTTTTCTCCACTATCATGGTGTTTTTCTCTGCAATATTTTTCTCTACAACATCCAAATGATCTTTATCGAGAATAAATTCATCGGGAGTCACAATACCAGAAACCACAGCCTCTCCTAACCCCCAACTTGCATTAATCATAAGTTGGCTTCGATCGTTCGTCACGGGATTAGCTGTGAACATAACTCCCGATTTCTGACTCTGTACCATTTTTTGTACAACAGCGCTCAGCGCCACTTCAAAATGGTTGAAATCTTGTTTCTCTCGATAGTACGTAGCTCGGGCTGTCCATAGAGAAGCCCAGCACATCTGCACGTGTTTTAAAACTTCGTCAGCACCTCGAATATGAAGATACGTATCCTGTTGCCCAGCAAAAGATGCATCGGGAAGATCTTCCGCCGTAGCAGAACTTCTTACAGCAACACGAATGTTCTCAGTGCCCAGTTTTTTACATAAAAGAAGATATGCGTCCTGAACTTCTTTGCTGATCTCGTCAGGCACAGATGCATCCATAATCATGTCTCTAACGAGGGCACATTTGTTCGCTAGCTCATCTGTGTCTTCATAATTGATCCCATGGATCGTCTTTTCGATTGCCGCTCCCAGCCCAGAGATTTTTATAAAATCCCGGTACGCCCCGGCAGTTACACAGAACCCTGGGGGTACAGCCACTCCGTTCTGGGTTAACTCACCTAAATTAGCCCCTTTTCCTCCTACCAGTGGTATATCGTTTCGATTAATCTCGGAAAACCACTTGATATACCTATACGTTCCCATATCTCACTGCCTCCTCGTTAATTAGTGAAGCCCAGTGCGGCTTGAGCAGCTGCCAGCCTAGCGACTGGTATCCTAAAAGGCGAACAACTTACATAGTCAAGACCAAGAGCATGACAAAAAGCAATACTTTCTGGGTTTCCGCCATGTTCGCCACAAATGCCCAAAGATATATTTTGCCGAGTTTTTCTGGCTTTATCCACACAAAAATGCATCATTTCACCGACCCCTTCCCGGTCAAGAATATGGAAGGGGTTTTCAGTAAGCAACTCCTTCTCTAGATATGCTCCTAAAAACTTAGATTCTGCGTCATCTCTAGAGTAGGCAAATACTGCCTGCGTTAAATCATTTGTTCCAAAGCTGAAGAAATCTGCATAAAGCACTATTTTTTCGGTAATAAGAATAGCACGAGGAACCTCAATCATACTCCCTACTTTGTAGTCAATGGAAGCACCTGTACTCTTATAGTACTCTTGGGCTATTCTGTCTACCGTATGTCGGAAAAATTCCATTTCTCCAGATATCCCTACTAAAGGTATCATGATTTCAGGAATAACTGTAACACCGTTTTTTTGTGCTTCTATGGCAGCCTCCAGAATAGCTCGTATCTGCATTTCATAAATTTCTGGGTAGATAATCCCTACACGACAACCACGAAACCCCATCATGGGGTTCACTTCTTTAAGGGATTCGATCTTTTTCAACATATCGATAAGCTCTTCCTCCCGAGATAGCCTCTCTTTCTCTTCCATATCCGTTGGAAGTTCCAAAATTCTTTTTTTTATATCTCCTTCCTTGGGGAGGAATTCGTGAAGAGGGGGGTCAAGGAGGCGAATAATAACTGGGTAACCGTCCATTTCTGTAAAAATAGCACGGAAATCTTCCTTCTGCATAGCCTTCAAAAGTTCCAGGTCTGATAAACGTTTTTCCCTGCTTTCAGCTACGATCATACGTTCCATAATAGGCAAGCGTTCTTGAGACATAAACATATGTTCCGTTCTGCATAAGCCAATGCCCTTAGCTCCAAATTCTCTCGCTCGCTTTGCATCAAGAGGGGTATCGGCATTTGCCCATACCTGAAGAGAAGCCACATTATCGGCCCATTGCAGCATCTCCGAAAATTCTGCGGTTATCTGAGCATCTACAAGAGGGACATCGCCTAAAAGAACTCTTCCATAACTACCATCAACAGTAATAAAATCTCCTGCCGACAAAACAATATCACCTTTTTGAAGAATTCCCTGCTCTATATTTATAGATAGAGACTCGCAGCCAGTTACACAGGGCTTACCCATACCACGAGCAACTACAGCAGCATGGCTCGTCATGCCTCCCCTACTTGTAACAACCGCCTCGGCTACTGCAAGTCCATGAATATCGTCTGGGCTCGTTTCTGGCCGAACCAAAACAACTTTTTGCCCCTCTGCCGTCAAACGAACAGCTTCGTCTGGAGTAAAGGTTATAATTCCCTTCCCAGCCCCTGGAGAGGCCGGGAGACCTTCTGCTAATAAAGAAACATGAACATCTGAAGGAACTTGTTTATGCAATAGGAGTTCTGCATCTCGAGGAGTTACCCTTTTAAGAGCTTCCTGTCGGTTAATTATCCGTCCCTTTACCATATCATGGGCTATCTTCACCGCTGCCGCAGCAGATCTTTTACCTTCCCGTGTTTGGAGGATATAAAGCTTGCGATTCTCAATCGTAAATTCCACGTCTTGCATATCTTTATAGTAATTTTCAAGGGAATGGGCAACACCTAGCAACTCTTCATGCATGTCAGGCATTACATAGCGGAGCTCAGAAATAGGAAGGGGAGTTCTAACACCAGCAACAACATCTTCTCCCTGTGCATTGATAAGAAATTCTCCATAAAGGTCAGGGCAACCATTAGAAGGGTTTCGCGTAAAACAAACGCCTGTCCCACACTGTTCCCCTAAATTGCCAAATACCATCGAAACCACATTCACAGCTGTACCGAGAGTATGAGGAATGCTATTCAATTCCCGATATGTAATAGCCCGAGAAGAGTTCCAACTTCTAAAGACAGCAGCTATAGCCTGCCGCAACTGCTCCCACGGATCTTGAGGGAAAGGTTCACCCACCTTCGTTTCATAAATAGCAAGAAAAGCAGAAACAACACTTCTCATGCCGTCCGTTGAAATTTCATAATCAAATTGAATTTTTTCTCTTGCCTTAACTTCTGCGAGAATCTCTTCAAAAGAGGCAGAATCAAGACCTTTAACAACTTCTGCATACATCTGGATAAAACGACGGTAACTATCAAAGGCAAATCGTTCATTTTGAGAAGCATGACTTAAAAGAGGCAAGGTTTCACTGTTAAGCCCCAAATTGAGGATCGTATCCATCATTCCTGGCATAGATACAGGGGCCCCAGATCGAACAGAGACAAGGAGGGGGAAAGGGCCTTTCCCCCATTTTTTACCGGTTTTTACTTCCAAGCGAGAAAGTGCTTCGCGAATTGAGGGCCAAATGTCTTCTAAAAGTTTTTCACCCTCTTGGAGATAGGAAAGACACGCTTGAGTAGTAATAATAAATCCTGGGGGGACACGAAGACCGTTTCGAACCATTTGAGCAAGGTTCGCTCCCTTCCCCCCCAGGAGATTTGTCATGGCCGCATCGCCTTCTTCGAAGTCGTACACAAACTTCCTTTTAACTTCGTCTCTCATGGCTCACCCCTCCTCTTAATTTCTGGAAGGAGCTCAACGTCTGAAATAAGCCAGAATTTCCTGAGCCGTTTCTTCGAGAGCGCGATCGGTGACATTAAAAACTCGCACTCCGAGAGAAGACATGATGGTTTGAGCGTATTGAAGCTCATCGTAAACTTTACTTTTTTCTGTATAGTCTGACTCTCCAGGATCAAGCCCCAACATGGACAAACGCTTTACTCGAATATCAACAAGATTTTCTGCATCTATAGTCAAACCAATGATCCGAGATGAATCTATTTTAAACAGCTCCTCGGGAGGAGCAAGACTTGGTATAAGAGGGATGTTCGCTGTTTTTAATCCCTTGTGGGCCAAATACATAGAAAGAGGCGTTTTACATGTTCTGGAAACACCAATTAACACGATATCTGCCTCTGGAAGAAGGTTCGTATTGCTGCCATCATCGCAATTTATAGTAAACTCTACAGCTTTTACTCTTTTAAAATACTCTTCGTCCATAACATGGGACAAGCCTGGCTTTTCTAAGGGTTTTTTGTTCAAAATCCCAGAAAGTACATTGAGTAGCGGCCCAAAAATATCAATAACATCGATATCCATAGCATTCGCATTCTCTATAAGCCAATGGCGAACAGATGTATCCACAAGGGTACAAATAACAATAGCTTGATTTTCAACCGCTTCATTCATTATCATCTGTGCCTTATCGATATTATTCACATATCGGAAACGCCGGATATTAACACTTTCCGGGTTGAACTGACTCGAAGCAGCCCGAGCAACAGCTTCCACTGTCTCCCCTGTAAAGTCTGAAACGACAAATACGTTAATAAGTTTTTTTTCTGTCGTCATATCCTAACCCCGCAACAAATCCATGATCTCTTGAGCATTTTCTTCCACAGCTCTACCCGTTACATCAAAAACTTTGCACCCAAGCTTATTCATAATTTGTTGAGCGTACTCCAATTCCCGCTTAACCCGCTCTTTATTAGCATAAGCTGACATGGCTGGATCTAGACCGAGAAGTTTCAGACGCTCTTCTCGAATCTGGATCAGTTTTTCAGGGTCTATGACAAGTCCAACTAGACGTTCTCGGGGGACAGAGTACAGTTCCTCCGGTGGGTCAACTTCCGGTATCAAAGGGACATTCGCCACCCTATACCCCCGATTTGCAATATACATAGATAAAGGAGTTTTCCCCGTACGTGACACTCCTAGAATTACAAGTTCCGCTAGAGGAAGAGCGGAAGGATTTCGCCCATCGTCACATTGAATAGCAAATTCTACAGCTTTAACGCGTCGAAAATATTCTTCATCCATGCGACGATTAAGGCCGGGATATCCCACTGGAGATTCTTCCAATCTAATCTCGAGCAGCTCTAAAATAGGGCCGAGCAGATCAACAAAAGGGACCCCCAGCTTTTGAGCTCTAAGGGCCATATATCTTCGAAGCTCTCTGTTTACTAGAGTACAAACAATGACCGGACGAGCTAACGCTGCCTTTTGTAATATGTCTTTTGCTTTTTCTTCCGAATCCACGTCTCGAAACCGCGTAACTTGACTAAAAGCAGATTCAAACTGACTCATCGCCGCATGAGCAACATGCTCAGCAGTCTCCCCTGTAGAATCCGAAACAATAAAAAGAGACAAGGAACTCACTTCCTACCTCCTAGCATTTGAGGGTCCCCAAATCGCCTACTTTTCTGAAAAGCTTATTGCAACAGGAAAGAAGCGCAAGACGATTTCGGCGTACGGATATGTCTTCATCCATAATCAATACGTCATCGAAGAAAGAAGTAATGCAGGGCGACAGCTTTGCAAGAAGAACCATAAGCTCATCCCAATCATATCGAGACAAGGTTTTTTCCACATGTTCCGTCGTTTCCCTTATTTCGTCGAAAAGTCTTCCTTCTGCCTCTTTCTGGAAGAACGCTGGAGAAACTTCTGTGGAAATATCCGCCACTTCAGCTTTTGAGAGAATATTTCTTACCCTTACTGCGGCTGTTATGAGCTCTTCAAACCACGACTCCGCCTTAACTTTGTCGAGAGCACCTAAAAGGCGCAACACTTGCAGAGGTTGCTTCCCAATAACTGATATAGCTAGTGAAACAATATCATGATCGAAACCTTTTTCTTTAAGCTGCACATGGAGGCGCTGCTCGTAAAAACTCCAGACTTGATCCAAAATGTCCGAAGATACATCTGCCACTTCTCCAGCCTTACGGAAAAGATCCTGCATATCCGCATCTAACTCAGTTCCCCATATAATTTCATTAATACATCGAGCCGCTCGCCGTAAAGCATAGGGATCCTGGGAACCCGTAGGTTGCAAACCTGCCTTATGACAGCTTACAATGATGTATCCTCGCTCTGCAAGACCCAGAATAGCCCCTACGCTATCGGAAGGAACTTTATCTCCGGCAAAGCCAGGAAGATATTGCTCATAAATTCCCAGAGCTACTCGCTGTGGTTCGCCATTCCGAAGGGCATATTCTCTTCCCATAACCCCCTGAAGCTCAGGAAATTCGTAAACCATATTTGTAAGAAGATCGCTTTTGGAGAGAGAAGCCGCACGTTCCACTAATTTTACAATATCTGAAAGGCCTAAGACATGACAGAGATTCACAGCCAATTTTTGGGTTGCTTTCACTTTATCGTATAAGGAACCGATTTTCTCTTGGTAAAGGATGTTCTTAAGTTCATCGATTCGAGCAGCAAGAGGCTTCTTTAAATCTTCTTTCCAGAAAAAAGCCGCATCTTCTAAACGAGCCCTTAAAACTCGTTCATTTCCCTCTCGAACAACCCCCATATTCGTCGCTCTGTTGTTGCTCACTCCTACAAAGCAAGGCATAAGTTTCCCAGATTCGCTTCGTACCGGGAAATATTTCTGATGTTTCTTCATGCTCGTGGTCAACACTTCTTCAGGGATCTCGAGATATTTCTTATCGAAGGTTCCATAGAACGGGACAGGGTACTCGACCAAGTAAAGATTCTCTTCAACAAGTTCAGGATCTAATTCTACTTTCCCGCCCATTTCCTTCTCTAGAGCTGTGATGCCAGAGATCATTTTCTGTCGGCGTTTCTCCTGATCCACAATAACGTAGTTATCATAAAGCCTCTCCATAAACTCGGCAGCATCATCTATATCGAGATTTCGGGCCCCCATAAAGCGATGACCTCGCGTTGTCCTACCACTTTCTATATCCCCATAAACAAAAGGGACAACTTCTACGTCTAGGAGTGCGACAATCCAACGAATTGGCCTTGCAAACTTAATAGATGAATCCACCCAATACATGTTTTTAGGGAAAACCAATTTACGAATTATAGCCGGGAGTATCTCAGGAAAAAGATCTCGCACAGGATTGCCCACTTCAGATACGACAGCAAAGGCATAACGAACTCCATCCACTTCTTTAGGGACGAGATTTTCATAGCCAACGCCTTTGCTTTTAGCAAACCCCAAAGCAGCTTTTGTGGGGTTTCCATTCGCATCAAAAGCAGAATCCCATGTGGGACCTTTATATGTCATAACTTTATCTTCCTGTTTCTCTTCCACATCCCGTATGACGAGGGCAATCCTTCTCGGCGTTCCATAAGCCGCGACTCTGCCATGTATAATTCTGGCAGCCACCATTTCTTCTTCTGCATAACGAACAATATTCGATAAAGCCTCTGGAAGAAAACGAGACGGGATCTCCTCTGTTCCTATTTCAAGCAATAAATTTTTATACGCCATGGACAACGTCACCTCTTCCTGGGCTATCTGGGAAATTTATCCATAAAAGGATAGCCCATTTCTTTCCTTCGTTCCACGTAACTTGCACAACAACGACTCGCTAAGTTGCGAATTCTCGAGATATAACCAGTTCGCTCGGTAACACTAATGGCATTTCTGGCATCAAGGAGATTAAATGTATGAGAACATTTCAAGACATAATCATATGCTGGTAACGCATATCCCGTTTCAAGGATATGGAGAGCCTCTGCTTCGTACATATTAAAAAGGGTGAAGAGCATATCCGTGTCAGCTATTTCAAAGTTATAGTGAGAGTACTCCACCTCACCTTGGTGGTGAACATTCCCGTAAGATACATCATTGTTCCAAGATAAATCATAAACATTTTCTACTTTCTGAACAAACATGGCAATTCGTTCAATACCATAAGTAATCTCAGAAGGAACAAGTTCCATATCAATTCCGCCTACTTGCTGAAAATAAGTAAACTGCGTTACTTCCATACCATCAAGCCAAACTTCCCATCCCAACCCCCAGGCCCCCACTGTGGGAGATTCCCAATCATCTTCCACAAATCGAATATCATGATCTTGAGGGTCAATGCCTATGGCCGCAAGGCTATCTAAATATATTTCCTGTATACTTGCCGGCGCCGGCTGAAGTATAACCTGATATTGATAATAATGCTGGAGACGGTTAGGGTTCTCCCCATATCTACCATCTGCTGGCCTTCTTGAAGGTTCTACATATGCCACACGCCAAGGCTCCGGTCCTAAAACACGCAATGCCGTTGCGGGATTCATGGTTCCGGCACCTACTTCTATATCGTAAGGCTGTTGGATAATGCATCCTTGTTCCGCCCAAAATCGTTCAAGACGAAAAATAATCTCTTGAAAATTCACGAAAAAACCCTCCCTCGTTTCGATTTAACGACTTCTATCGAGAATCAGTTTTAAACGGTCGGATTGGGCTCGCCAAAACTCGGCATCAAAGCCAGTACGACCAGCTATTTGAGAAAAAAAAAGAATGAAACGACGACGATCCATTAAAGCCGCCGCTTCCAACATAAGCCGTTCCTGTTTTGACAGGATAAGACCGTGAAGGTCATTATAACAAGACGAACACAAGAACCCTGTTTCTGACCATTGCACCTCAGAAGTCAAAGGGGTGCCACACTTCTCACAACTATGAAGATCTGGAGCCTCCCCTCGAGAATGAAGCCAGCGCCATAAAAAACGCCAAGAAAGGGGAGGAGGATCCCCTCCTTCGCACAAGGTACGCATAGACCAATAAAAAAGAGCTAAAACATTGTCTTCTGCTATGCCTAAGCATGTATAACGAATAATAAGCTTATCCCATTCAAGGGCTACTAAAAGGAGATGAGGGTCTAAACGAAGTTTCCACATGTCATCTTTAATGTCTATGGACTTGAGATATAGCCTTTTAGGCCCCTTATAGAGATCAAACACACTCCAGCAAAGAGGTTCTGTACCTCCGCCAAAACGAACCCTGCCCCGAGCTGAACCAGGCGCCTGAATCCATATTGGGCCGATCCCTTTAAGCAGAAGGTACAAAGACATGTTCCCCTCGGCATCTAGATTGCGTCGAAGAACAACTCCAGAACTGCGGACTGGCCCTTGAGATAAAAAATCCACGATGATTCTATCACCTTCCAATGTATCCCATTCTCCGGAGTTCACTTTCGGACTGACGCCACCCCGGCCTGACTTTTACCCACAAATCCAAAAAAACTTTATGGCCCAGCATATTCTCTATATCAATACGGGCTCGCCGCCCAATCTCTTTTATTTTACGCCCTTTTTCACCAATAAGGATAGCCTTCTGCCCTTCGCGCTCTACTACAAGATTTGCTCGTATATAGAGAGTCTTTCGATCAGGATACTCATCTGGGCTTTTATATTCTTCAATCTCTACCGCCACCGAGTGAGGAACTTCTTCCTGAGTGAGGCGCAAAACTTTCTCTCTAATGATTTCACCCGCCAAAAAACGCTCAGGTTGATCCGTTATAGATTCTTCGTCATACCAAGGGCAACCTTCTGGGAGCTTCTCTTTTAAAGATGCTATCAACCTCTCCAAGTTATAGCCAGTCTTCGCTGAAACTCCTATAGTTGCAACAAAAGATAGATATTGGCTGTAAAGAGAAATAACCTGTGGAACACGATCCTTTCCTCCTCGTATTCCATCTATTTTGTTGACTACTAAGATGATAGGAGTAGACGTGGACTGAAGAATATTTATAATCCTTTCGTCCTCCACAGAAATATTGCTATCACTGGCCTCCACTACGTAAAGGATTAGATCCGCATTTTCCAACGCTCGTTCTGCTGCGGCAACTATAGCTTCACCTAGTTTATGTCTAGGCTTATGGATCCCCGGCGTATCTGTAAAAATAACCTGTAATCCAGGAGCATTGTAAAAACCTCGTACTTGGTTCCTCGTAGTCTGGGGCTTTTGAGAAACAATGGAGACCTTAAAAGAAAGCAGCGCATTCATTAAGGAAGACTTCCCCACATTAGGACGCCCCACCAGTGGGACAATCCCAAATTTAAAATTCTTAAACTCATCTATCATTTATCTTTAAATCCCTTCCTGCTGAACGCATGTGGAAGCAACATACGAAGAGGAAGAATCTCCCAACCTTTTTCCCCATCTTCCACCAAAACGAGTAGATCTGGATTAAATTCCCATAAAACCTGTCGACATGCACCACAGGGGTAACAAGGTTCTCCCTCTTTTCCCACTATGGCAATAACCAAAGGATCTTTTAATCCAGAAACTACCATATTCCCTATAGTATTTCGCTCGGCACACACAGTAAGGCCAAGAGATGCATTTTCTACATTACAACCTATTACCACTTCATCATCTACACTGAGAAGCGCTGCACCCACAGGAAAGTGGGAATAGGGACTATAGGATCGAAGCTGAGCATTGCGAGCCGCCTGTAGCAAAAATTCAGGGGTCACATTATGAGAAGGCCACGGGGTCGCAAGATCATTATTCTTCATTTTCTTCATCTCGAAGCACCTCATGAAATCGTAAAAGTTTAATTCGATGATCCTCCACATCGAGAACTTCTATCTCCCATTTCCCGTACTGGAAAATAGTTCCTTTTTCAGGGAAGCCTCCAGAGAGAGAGAGAACCAGACCTGCTACACTTTCTGCATCTTCCGACTCGAAAGTGTCACCGATAATCTCGCTTAAATCCTCTAAACTTACATTACCTTGCACCAAATAGTTCCCAGCAGTTTCGCTGAGAACCGGTGATGTTTCAGAGTCATATTCGTCTTGTATTTCTCCTACGATCTCTTCCAAAAGGTCTTCAAGTGTTACGAGACCTGCTGTACCACCATATTCATCAACAACGATAGCCATGTGGACATGTCTGATTTTCATAATGTTGAAAACTTCCACTATGCGCATGGTCTCTGGCACAAAAAGAGCTTCTCGCTGAAGTTTAGAAACAACGACCTCCACGTCACCTGACGCGAGATAAGGTATTGTATCTTTCACATACAGTATTCCCACTATATCATCAAGGCTTTCGTCATATACAGGGACTCTGGAGTGTCCGTGCTCCTGAAAAATCGTAACTGAATCTCTAATAGTTGCATCGCTGGCTATAGCATTCATATCCGTCCTCGGAATCATAATTTCATAAACTCGTGTCTCTTCAAAGGAAATAATCCCGTGGATCATTTTCCGCTCAACAGCTTCAAGAGCCCCCGAAGCCTCTCCGATGTTAACCATTTGCTCAATTTCCTCTCTGGTCACAAAGGTATGCTGCGCCTTAAGATCTACTCCGACAAGGATTCCGAGGAAACGAACAAATTGGTTCATTGTCCAGATAAAAGGGGCAAAAAGGAAACCTAAAAAACGAAGGATGGGCAGGGTTATAATCAAGATTGGCTCAGACCTGACTATAGCAATGCTTTTAGGTAATATCTCCCCGAATACAACAATCACAATTGTCATAATAATAACAGCCCAAAAGACACTCTTATGCCCGAAGAGAAGAATGGCAAGAGATGTAGCTACTGCGCTCGCAGCTATGTTAACCAAATTATTTGAAACAAGAGTAATAGTAAGGGCTCGTTGAACATCGCCAACAAGCCACTGTAAAAACCTCCGTTGATAGGGATGACGTTCCTGTAAAGCTAGTAACTTTCCTCTTCCTGATGATGTTATGGCCGTCTCCGCGCTACTAAAAAAAGCAGAGAGCAGCAATAGGAAAAAAAGAAACATAAATATCCGTATTACAGAGACCGGAATATCCACTATCGAGTCACCTCTCCACCAAGCGAGGGGGATTGATGTGACTTTTTCTCATCTAAAAGCCATTCTTTACAAATTGCAGACTGGAGAAGCCACATTTTTTGCTGTCTCTCCTCCGTATCGTGGTCCATTCCCAATAAGTGGAGGAAACCATGAGCAACCATAAGATAGAGTTCTTCTACGTAAGACGTTCCATTTTGATGAGCGTTTTCCCTCACCACATCTTCACAAATTAAAATATCGCCCAAAGGCAAAACATCCCAATCGCTAGGGGGAAGAAAAACTCCGTTTTGATCCTCCCACATAGGAAAAGAAAGGACATCTGTAGGCTCATCAATCCCTCGATATGTATAGTTTTTCTCCTGCATATCTGGAGCTGAAACAAAAGCTATAGATACTTCCGCCTCCTGATCGGTAAATTTGCCCGGAAACAAACGTTCAACGATTTCCCCTAACACATCTTCTCTGCCCTCTAATTTGTTGAGGGCGTTGGTACTTTCAGATTCTCCATCATCGAGACTCTCAAAAGATAAATGAACCTTCACGTGTTACTCCTCCTGTTTTTTTGAAGTTGTCTCCTCTTCTTCAGAGGATGGCTCTTCTTTGATCTCTTTTACTTTTCGGCCATGATACATAGATTGTAGAGCGTAGACAAGGGCTTCTCTAATCGTAGCTAATTCTTTCATCGTAAAGTCTACATCATCAAGCTGCCCTTCCGAAACTTTCGCTTCTACAACACCAGAAATTACTTTTTCTAGATCTTGTATCCCCGTAATATTCTTCCGATCGGCACGAACAGCCGCCTCCACCGAGTCGGCTAACATCAATAGTCCCGTTTCTCGACAAGAAGGACGGGGGCCAGGATAGCAAAACTGCTCTCGGGGAAGTGTCTCACCTAAAGCGATGGACTTCCTATGGAAATAAGCTAGACAGGTAGTTCCATGATGTTCGGCTATAAACTGACGCAGCTTCGCCGGTAAATGATACTCTTGAGCAATCTCCAACCCTTCTCGAACATGCGCGATGATAACAAGAGCAGAAAGAGAGGGCGTCAATTCATCGTGAACATTTTCTCCCTCCATCTGATTTTCAACAAAAAAATGAGGGCGACGCAACTTTCCTACATCATGATAGTACGCTCCAGCACGTATCAAATAGGTATTCATACCAAGACGATCCGCAGCTGCTTCTGCAAGAGTTCCCACCATAAGAGAGTGATGATACGTTCCCGGTGCCTCTATTTGTAGTTTTTTCAAAAGAGGCTGGGTTGGGTATGAGAGCTCCATGAGCCGGAGAGGGGACATAATATCAAAGAAATTTTCCCACACAGGTAAAAAGGCGATGACAACAACGCCCCAAAAAGCTTCACCTAAACAAGCATATAAAAAGACCTGCCATGAAAGATTCATAGCCATGCCCCATCGAACTACCATTCCTCCCAACACTGGGAAAAAACCGGCAACGACAAGCTGACGCCAAAGATGGCTTCGAGAATGAACATCTCTGAAAAAGAAGCGCCCTGTTACAGCCGCAACAAGTCCCATAGAGGCTACTAGCAAAATTTCAGACGTCGAAAAAGCTGCGGTAAGCACAGAAGCAATGATAGAAGCTCCGAAAACGACTTGGAAAGCAGGGATGAAGGGTAATACAAGATAAATCCATCCAGTCAAAACAACAATAGCTACACCTCGAGCCCCTAAAAGACTTGAGATATACTCTGCGAACCAATATCCTCCCACTATACAGGCCACAAAAACCTCATTTAGGTCAAAAGATCGTCTACTCCCAGAAGCTAAATCTGGAAGATACACCCAGAAAGGCCAACAAAAAATCAGCAAGAGAGACAGTATTAATATTTTCCACGGGAACCGTTGTTGAAGATATCCTTGTGAAAGCAATATACGCGCAAGCTGCGGAGTAATAACATTCCCTTTTTCCACAATCACATCGCCAACTTTTATAAATTGCTCCACCGGTTTGAGCCCTGCTGTAAAATCTTTTCTTAAGCTCTGAGTTAAATCTTTATCAAGCCGCACCGCTGGTTTGAGTATTTCCTCCAGAAGTTGATAGATAAGATTATTTTCAGCCATGGGCAAATCTAAAGCTTCTATTTTTTCCCAAATCAACTCTGCTGTCGGAGCAGCAACACCACGGGTCCAGTCCCCTTCTGACAAAAGCTCCTGGCCTATTTTAAAAGTGGATCGCAATACTATAGTTTTTTTTCGCTCTGAAAGTTGTGCTAAAAGGTCCTTAAGAGCCGCAGGGATCATTGCCATTTGAAGGTCTCCTTGTTCCAAGGCCTCTAAACGACTCTTCATCCCCCTGACTGCAGAGGAATCCTTCACAAAAACTCCAGCTATGGTATCTTCCACTTTGGAGCGAAGCAACTGTGTTTTCTCTTCGTCAATATATCCCATAGGAGCTATGGCAAAATATGTACGAGGCGACGGCTTGCCTAAGAGAAAGCCCGATCGTCCTGTGTCAAAAAACCATCGAACGAAAAGCAGAAAGCAAGCAAAACAAACAAGCAAAACCACTGATGTAAAACGATAGAATCCATTTCCCACCAGTAGTTTCGCCTTCGTTTTTTTAAACTTGCGAGAAAGCTTAAGGTTATTGACGACGTTGTTCATATTCTTCGTAAGCTTTAACTACCCGTTGCACAATTTCATGGCGCACAACGTCTTTATTTGTCAGTTCAAGAAATGCTATGCCTTCAATCCCCTCCAAAATGTCTCGGACTTCGATCAACCCGGATTTTTTCCCCGAGGGAAGATCAATCTGAGTTATATCTCCAGTCACTACTGCTTTAGACCCAAAACCTAAACGGGTCAAAAACATTTTCATCTGTTCGGGAGTTGTATTCTGCGCCTCATCCAAAATAATAAAACTATCATTTAAAGTCCGCCCCCTCATATAGGCTAAAGGAGCTATTTCTATAACATTTTTGTCAACATATCTTAGGAAACGCTCTGGAGAAAAAAGATCATAAAACGCATCGTAAAGAGGTCTAACATAGGGCTCCACTTTTTCTCGCAAATCACCTGGCAAATAGCCGAGACTCTCTCCTGCTTCCACTGCTGGACGGACCAGAACGATACGACTAATAGCTCCTGCTTTGAGCAGGGACACAGCATGACATACCGCCAGATAGGTTTTCCCCGTTCCTGCCGGACCTATAGCAAAGACAATATCGTGAGTTCTCATGGCTTCAATATAAAGCTTTTGTCCTGCCGTTTTAGGACGCACAGGTTTGCCGCGATTCGTAGTACAGATAACATCATTGTAAAGAGAGGTAAGGTCAACCCGCCCTTCTATGGAAATCATATCCATCCCGTAACGAACATCAGCAGCAAGAATCTGGTGACCTTTTTTAGCGACTTTAAGCAACTCTTCCATGTAATGATATACCGTTTCTACTACATCGTTATCTGGACCCTGAACAGTCACCTTCTCTCCCCGTACTAAAATTCTTACAGGGAATCGTTCTTCTATCGTTTTAAAATTTTCATCGTTATTACCAGCAAAGCGCGCTAATATGTCCTGATCCGACACGATTATTGTTTCTGAAAAAGATTTTGGTTCTGATGCTTTTAAATGATTTTCACTCATATAGTTTTTGATCCCTCTACACAGGATATCCAGCTCCATCGACAAAAGTCTCAAGACCTATATCCCTCTTCGTTTTCTTTGCATATTTCTTCATAAGGAAATCCTTCGCTACAGCTGGAAACATAACGTAAGAAACAGCATCTTCCGGCTGAAGCGCCCAAGGAGCCACCGCTTCCCTTGCTTCCTCCATCTCTGGAGCGATTTTTTCTCCGGGACGACACGTAATAGGAGCCTCATCGCCAATGGCTTTCTTTTGTATCTCAGGGTCAACATCTGCTGGAGGGCGCCCATAATAGCCGAGGAAGTAGTTCCGAACCTCTTTAGGAATGATTTTCCAGCGCTCTCCCACTAATACATTGAGAGTCGCCTGAGTTCCTACTATCTGACTCGTCGGAGTAACGAGAGGAGGATATCCCATTTCTTTCCTCACTTTCGGAACTTCCCGCAACACCTCTTGTAAACGCCCCAACGCATTTTGTTCTTTAAGCTGACTTACCAGATTCGAGTACATTCCGCCAGGAATCTGATAAATCAAGACATTTATATCTACGCCGGATAATCCCACAAAAATATCTTTATACTTTTCCTTAATAGACTTAAAGTGGTTTGCCACCGGCACTAATTTGTCCAAACTTAATCCTGTATCATATTCCCCGCCAGCCAGAGCTGCGGCAATAGATTCTGTAGGGGGTTGGCTTGTCCCCATTGAGAAGGGAGATATGGCACAATCCACTACATCTGCTCCAGCTTCGATGGCAGCCAGATACGCCATGGAAGCCATGCCGCTCGTATAGTGGGAGTGAATCTGAATGGGAAGTCCCGTCTTCTTCTTTATGGCTTTCACAAGTCTCGAAGCGTCAACAGGACTCAATAAACCAGCCATATCTTTAATACAAATAGAGTCTGCGCCCATCTCTTTCATTTGAGAAGCTAGCTCAGCAAAGGCGGAAAGGGTATGAACTGGAGATAACGTAAAAGACATGGATAATTGGAGATGAGCCCCCTCTTTTTTGACCTGATCAGCAGCTATCTCCATATTTCGCAAGTCATTTAAAGCGTCAAAAACACGAATGATATCAAGGCCATTTCCTACAGCTCGTTTAACAAACTCCCTCACTGTATCATCTGCATAATGGCGGTACCCCACAACATTTTGCCCCCGAAGCAGCATCTGCAACTTCGTTTTTTTGAATCTCTTCCGAAGCATTCGCAATCTTTCCCACGGATCTTCGTCTAGGAAACGCATACATGTATCGAAGGTAGCTCCTCCCCAGACTTCCAAAGAATGGTACCCGATTTCATCCATCTGTTCAGCAATAGGAAGCATATCTTCAATCCGCATCCGGGTAGCCATAAGGGATTGGTGAGCATCACGCAAGGCGGTCTCAGTAATTCCCACCTTCTGGGCATTTAATACTTCAAGCCCTTGAACCGTGGGGTTCTTCGTACTTTTGCCGTTCTTGACAGTATTTTTTCCATTTCCATCTTTCATGACTCCACACAGCCTCCATTACAGTAATGATGAGTCGCTTGCCTCTTTGTTCTTATCCGTAGCGGAATTGGAACCTTTTACCTCACGCCAAAATCGATCCAGCTCTTCTAAATTATAATCGTTCCACTCTTTCCCAGCCTCATGAACCATATTTTCTACTTGACGGAATCGAAATTCGAATTTTTTATTAGCTCGCTGCAAGGCTACGTCGGGGTTTACCCCTACATGCCTTGAGAGATTCACTACGGCGAAGAAAAGATCTCCGATTTCTTCTTCTACCCTCTCTTGACTTTCCTTTAAAGATAGGGCATCACTCACTTCTTGAAGTTCTTCTTTCACCTTTTCTTGTAAGGGAAGCACATTTCCCTGCTCCCAATCAAACCCCACATGGGCGACCTTAGCCTGTATACGATATGCTTTAAGTAAAGGAGGTAAACTCTCTGGGATACCTGCTAAAATCGAAGTGTCCTCTCGTTTCTGAATATCCTTCTCTGTCGCTTTTATCTTCTCCCAGTTAGCTAAAACATCGGCACTCCCTTCCACTTTTGTTTTTCCAAAAACATGGGGGTGCCTGCGTATGAGCTTATCACAAATTTCGGATATTACATCTTTTATATCAAAAAATCCTTCCTCCTGGGCGAGCTGAGAAATGAAAACTATTTGAAGGAGTAAGTCACCTGACTCTTCTTTTATATCGTCCACATTTTTATTCGTGATAGCATCAACTAACTCATACGCTTCCTCTACTATATGGCTCCTCAGACTCTCAAAAGATTGCTCTCGATCCCAAGGGCAGCCTTCAGGAGAGCGAAGCTGTGCCATAATATGTACCAATCGGTCAAATGCTACGTCAACAGAAGTGTTCATGCTTGTACCTCCATATCCTCTCTACGTTCAGACAAGAGAGCTTTTATGGCTTTTGATACATCTGCCATTCCTCTATACCCACCTGGTCCAATAAGACGTTGTTCGAAAAGAGCCCATCCCTTACAATTCTTCAGAAATTTACGAAGCTTTTCAGCCTTCAAGATAACAATCGTCTGCTCCAAATCTGATATTATTGAAGAAATACCTGCTCGACTTCCGGCAATTCTGACCATTGTCATATCTATAAGGAAGGAGAGCGGATCTGGCAAAGGGCCAAAACGGTCACGGACTTCTCGCCGGATATGTTCCAATTCTAGCCAATCATTTTCTTTCAACAATCTTCTATAAAGAGTGATACGAATATTTTCTTGTGGAATGTACTCTGAAGGGATTGCCCCTGTAAGCTCGCTTTCCAAAGAAACTTCAGGGAAAAATTCTCCACGGACCCTCGCTATTTCTTCTTCAAGCATCTTATAATAAAAATAATACCCAGTCCTCTCCTCTTGCCCATGTTGCGAGGTCCCTACTAAATCTCCCCCGCCACGTATCTGCAGATCCTGTAGAGCTAACGAGTACCCCGAACCTACATCTGAAAAGGTCGAGATAGCATCAAATCGCTCCCTCGTCTCCTTTTGCAATGCGAGATGCTCTGGGTAGAAAAAGTATGCAAAAGCTCCTTCTTCCCGCCTACCTACTCTTCCCCTAAGCTGATACATCTGGGCTAATCCTAATTCTTGCGCATCATCAACTATAAGTGTGTTTGCTCGAGGAATATCCAAACCACTTTCTACAATAGTAGTACAAAGAAGGATGTTTATTTTTCCATTATAAAAATCGAGCATTGTCTTTTCCAACTCTTTTTCCACCATTTGGCCGTGAGCCAACGCTATGGAAGCATCAGGAAACATGCTTTTTAGTTCAGAGAATTTTTCTGAAAGGCGATAGATACGATTAGAGACATAAAAAATTTGTCCCCCTCTATTCAACTCTCGTAAAACAGCACGTCTCACTGTTTCCCGCCGTCTTGGCCCCACCATCGTTACTACAGGCAAACGATTATGGGGAGGGGTCGCTATAACAGAGAAGCTCCGTAATCCTCGCAACGAGAGGGAAAGTGTGCGTGGAATAGGGGTTGCTGAAAGAGTGAGAACATCTATTCCTTCCCTCGTATTTTTTAGCTTTTCTTTGTGCATAACACCAAACCGATGTTCCTCATCTATAATCAACAAGCCAAGATTCGCAAATTCTATATCCTTTTGAAGGAGACGTTGTGTCCCAATTAATATATCTACAACTCCCTTTCGAGTATCCTCCAAAATCTTTTTCTGCTTTGATGAAGAAATAAAGCGGGATAAAACCTCCACTCGAATGGGGAACCCGCTCATACGACTACGAAAAGTATGGTAGTGTTGTTGAGCTAAAATTGTTGTAGGAACAAGTACTACCACTTGCTTCCCGGCCTCTGCCGCTTTAAAAGCAGCTCGCATAGCCACTTCGGTTTTGCCGAATCCCACATCCCCTACTAAAAGTCTATCCATAGGATAGGGACTCTCCATGTCTTCTATAATATCTTCTTCTGCCTTAAGTTGATCTGCCGTTTCTATGTAAGAAAAAGCCTCTACAAATTGACGATACATATCAGTAGATGGAGGGAAAGCAAAACCTTTTACCATTTCTCTTTTTGCATAAAGCCGAATAAGGGCTCGAACTTCCTCTCGAACTCTCTCCTTCGTTTTCTCTACAGCTTTTTTCCACCTTGTTCCTCGCAGAGAATCAAGAACTACGTCAGAAGTGGCATCTTCTGGAAGCGGCGATATTTTATAGACTTGCATAAAGGGAACAAGAAGCCTTTGATCATTGGCAAATTCAAGCACAAGAGAGTCCAAGGATTCTCCCCCAGACGTAATTTCCTCTACCCCCCTATAAATGGCTACTCCATAGTCTTCATGGACTACTAGCTGGTTCTCAGTGAGCCTTTCTTTCCATTCAGAGGGGACAGATCTCCAGGGTTTACTACTTCTAGTAGCAGTCATGCCAGCTATCTCAAAATCGGACACAACCACTATCTTTTTTCCAGAATCTATAAAGCCTCTTGAGAGAGCACCGTCTTCAAAATGAGCTATAGATTGAATTTGAGGATCATTTTTCAAGGCAGTGCCGGTAGAAAAGACATAAATAGAAAAACCTTCAGTCTTCCAATATTGGCAATTCCATCGGAATTTCTCTGCATCTCCTCTAAAATGCGGGCATTCTTGAACAGGTACGGGCACCTCTGACAAAGCTACAGCTGAACTTACTCTTATCTTAGGCCATTTCGAAAGGGATACAAGCAAATCTGTCCACTCTGAAAGGGGCATTGTGCGCGCTTCTTCCCTTAGATCCTCCCACAACCAACGATAGGATTCAGCTTGGTTTTCGAGTTGCATTGGTTCAAAAAGAACAATATGACACTCTTCTGGAAGGATAGCATCTATAGGAATTTCTCGAGCGGTACGTATACTATGAATGCTAACACTCTCGAGTCTCGCTGCGCTTATCTGGCTCTGGGGATGAAAAGAACGCAAACTTTCGACAGCTTCATCAAAAAACTCTACGCGTATGGGAAGAGCATACGACGGATCATAAATATCTACAATAAAACCTCGAACAACAAATTGACCGGGAGCCCATACCAAATCCACTCTCTCATAACCAGCCCCTTCAAGCCATCGGATAAGAGTACTTCGTATCTGATCACTCTTGACATCGATCGGGAAAAAATCTCTTCCTGTCAGGAAGGGGCACAGCAAACTCCCAGGAGAAGCCACCAAGACCCCTCCTTCTTTCTTCCATTGCAACAACACCTCTCCTCGCTGAAGGCGAAGAGATTGGCTTCGTACCCCCTCTACACTGAGGGGAGGCTCATAAAGAAGATGGCTCTTTTCTCCCCCCCACAAACAGTCCCAATCCGCTACAAAATCTTCAGCTTGACGCTGATCAGGACATACGACAAGCAGAGGTACCTCCGCACCACCAAGAACCCAGGGACGAGCTCCGCCTTCTAGCGGCAAATGTACCTGGGCTCCTCTTTTCCATACCCCTTCATTGAGACTCCATAAATACCCACTTTGATGACTACAGGTAGAGGAGAACATCATTATTCAATCTCATCCTTTTCCCAAACAAAAACAAAGAAGTGGCGAGACCAAGGCCCCGCCACTTCGCTACTTCTCTTCCAGCCCCTTGATGGGGTTTATGTTATCCCTAGAATTGATTTGGCTCATGGCCAATTGACTCTCTTCTGTCAACCAGAGTTCCACTGCATTCGCAGCTTTATGAAGGAATTCTGGCAACTGTTCTCGCTCATGTGAAGGGAATGTTCCCAAAACCCACGAAACCATATCTCGTCCCATCGGAACAGCTCCAACACCTAGACGAAGACGTGGTACGTCAAGAGTTCCAAGCGCACCAAGCACCGAGGCAAGGCCATTATGCCCTCCAGCCGAGCCTTTCATTCTCAACCGCAAACGGCCAAAAGGCAAGGCTACGTCATCACTAACCACCAAAACAGATTCAGGTTCAATGCGATAATAATGACATACCTGAGAAACCGATTTGCCACTTAAATTCATATAGGTAAGGGGTTTTAAGAACAAACAATCCATCACCCCTACTTTTTGTGGCCCCCAAAACATACCATCATACTTCAAAGAAGACTTGCCAAGAGAAAAACGTTGAATGACCTGGTCAAGCGCAAGCCACCCTATATTATGACGTGTCCAAGCATATTCTGGCCCTGGATTACCTAAACCAACGACGAGACGCAAAGGATTCTACTCCTCTTCTTCCTCCGCTTCCTTGGCCTTACCCTTAGCCACCACTTCAACTTCACCGGGAGCCACTTCTTCCTCGACTTCGGGCTCTTCTTCTATCTTGGGTAAGCCTACGGTAACTACCATATCTTCAGGGTCTACAAGCAACTCAGCACTTTCCGGAAGAGGAAGCTCTTTTAAGTAAACACCCTCGTTCAAATCAAGATCTTTCACGTTTATAACGATAGAATCAGGAATTTCCTGAGGCAATACATCTATCTCCACCTCATATAACAGCTGCTCTACTACTCCGCCAGATTTCAAGCCAACACAAACCTCTCGTCCCTCAAGAACGATAGGAACATTAATACTAACCTTGCGGCCTCTCATGAGCTGGAAGAAATCCACATGAAGAATATCGTCATTCAGGAAGTTCTTCTGCACATCTCTCATTAAGCACATTTCCTCTTTGCCATCAGGAAGAGTTACATTAAAACGAACAGTTTCCCAATGTCCCGAACGGACGATTGCCGCAATATCCAAAGCTTTTACCTTAACAGGAACAGACTCCTTATATTCGGGGCCATAAAAAACAGCCGGAATGTATCCTGTCGGCCGAAGTTTCTTTACGGCTTCTTTCCCTTTCTCATTTCTCGCCTCGAGAACTAACTTGACCATGTCAGCCATCTACAAACATCCTCCTTCTACAAAACAAATCGCTGCTGCGAACAAATAATTAGCTGAACAAACTGCTCACAGAGCGGTCACTATGCACTCGGGCTATAGCTTCTGCAAACAATGGAGCAATGGACAACTGTGTAATTTTATCTAACTTTTTGCTTTCAGGCAACGGGATTGTATCTGTAAGAATAACCTTATCGATATCAGCTTTTTCCAATCTTTCAATAGCAGGCCCTGACAAAACGCCATGGGTAGCACACGCATACACTTTATCTGCTCCTCGCTCTTTCAAGGCAGCCGCAGCATTGCAAATAGTACCAGCAGTATCGATAATATCGTCAATAAGGATAGCTACTTTTCCCGTTACATCTCCTATGATCTCCATCACTTCACAAAGGTTGGCCACATCATGGGATCGTCGTTTATCCACAATAGCCAAGTCAGCATTGAGAGTCACTGCAAAACGACGTGCACGAACCACTCCTCCAACGTCTGGAGCTACAACTACTACTTCTTCCCTCTTTATCTCGCTGGGGAACTTCTCTTTAAAATAGTTAGCCAGAAGGGGAACGCCAGTAAGATGATCCACAGGAATATCAAAAAAGCCCTGGATCTGCCCTGCATGTAAATCAGCCGTGATTAACCGACAAGCACCGCTATGCTCCATCAGGTTAGCCACGAGTTTGGCAGATATAGGATCACGAGCCTTTGTCTTACGATCTTGACGAGCGTATCCAAAATAAGGAGTTACCACGTTAATACGATAAGCAGATGCCCTTTTCAAAGCATCTAACATAATAAAGAGTTGCATAAGATTATCATTCACCGGTTCACACGTAGGTTGAACTACAAAAACATCTGCTCCTCGAACACTTTCTTCAATCGATAGCCCTATTTCTCCATCTGAAAAGCAGTAATGTTTGGCCCGGGAAAGCTCTACCCCCAGCTCCGCGCAGATTCTTCTGGCGAACTCCGGATGGGCGGTTCCCGAAAAGATTTTTAGATCCCTGGAACTGGAACCCATCACTCCTTACCCCCTTCTTTTCTGTTGCCTTGACGGCGTACAACCCAGTCCTCTACGTTTTTCTGTCTAGCTCTAGCAACAGCCAAAGCCCCCTCGGGCACATCTTGTGTAATAACAGATCCTGCTGCCGTGAAGGAGTTGTCGCCAAGAGAGACAGGGGCTACAAGCATTGTATCGCTACCTACAAAGCATCTATTTCCTATATGCGTCGGGTTTTTGTTGGTTCCGTCATAATTACATGTTATAGTTCCTGCCCCAATATTAGTATCGCAACCAATTTGAGCATCGCCAATATAAGAAAGGTGCGGAACCTTGCTCCCAGAACCAATGGTGCTTTTCTTTATCTCAACAAACTTACCTACAAAAGCTTTTTCACCAACACAAGCATTATCTCGAATAAAAGCAAACGGGCCAATTGTAGCATGATCTTCTACACAGCTAGACTGAATTGAAACAAAGTGAATAATATCTACAAATTGACCTATTTTCGTATCGCGAAGAATTGTGTGGCTGCCAATGTAGCTCCCTTCTCCTACTTCAGTGGAACCATAAAGTTGAACAAAGGGATCTATCCAAACGTCCCCTTTAAAAGAAACCCGCGGTCCGATAAAAACAGTATCCGGACTGGGACATTTTACCCCTAACTCCATCCAATAGTGCACTATGCGTTTTCTTACAATAGCAGTAACCGCTGCTAATTGTACAGGGCTGTTGACTCCTTGAAAATCTTCTTCATTGTCGAAACAAACAGCCTCTACATGCTGCTTTTGATCTGATAGAAGTCCTACCACATCAGGAAGGTAATATTCTTTTTGCGCATTCTCATTTGCCAAAGAGTCTATATGAGAAGCCAAAGCCAAAGTATTAAAGAGGTATATCCCGCTATTGACTTCAGTTATTTTTCTTATCTCTGGAGTTGCATCTTTTTCTTCTATGATCGAAATAGCACCGTTAGTACGGGTAACTCTTCCATATCCGGCAGGATTTTTAGCGTGAAAACTGGCAAAAGTGCACAGAGAAGAAGACTCAAGATGGGTACGAACTAAAAGGGATAAGGAATCAGGCTGTAACAGAGGGGCATCGCCAGGTATAACCAGTACGTCTGAAAAAGAACTCCACCACTCTCTAGCTACTTGAACAGCATGCCCAGTTCCTAACTGCTCATGTTGCCAAATGGAACAAACGTTTGGACATGCTACAGAGAGATACGACTCCACGTTCGTACCACCATGTCCAATAACTACTGCTACGTCAGAAAGACCTGCGTTATGCACTGCCCGAAGAGGATAAAAAAGAAGGGGCTCTCCTAAAATTGGTTGCAGCACTTTGGGTAAATCACTTTTCATTCTCGTTCCTTTCCCCGCAGCGAGAATTAATACCCCTATAGAGCGATGATTAGACACGTCCCCATCCCCTTTTCTGTCGGTTAAAAAGCACAAAAGAGGGGAACCAACGGTCCCCCTTGCTGAAATCCTAAAATGGCTGGGGTGGCTGGATTCGAACCAGCGATCACGGATCCAAAGTCCGCCGCCTTGCCGTCTTGGCTACACCCCAGTATGAACGCCGGTAAATATACTAGCAGAGGTTTCTGTCATGTCAAGAACTGGTTTCAAAAGTTTCTCTTTTTTTATAAGAAAAACATTATCTTTCTTGAATGTCAATACACAAAGTTAGCTATATACTAAAAGAGAATTCTGCTCTTACCCGGGGGGACAATTATGTTTAGAGCTTTCAACTCTTTTTTAATGCCTGCAAAAACATTGCTTATTTGCAATGTTGCTTTTTTTATTCTATCACTTATTCTCGCAACTATAGGTTATCGATCTAAAGGTAAAGGGAAAATGCTTATTTCCATAGCCCTTTTCCTCTTTTTTGCGGGGCTTGCTACCACTTCTTTTTATTTATTCATCTACGTAGCAAAATGGATTGCCTGGGCTCCCCTCATCCCAGGTTTGCTTCTTCTACTTATCCTCCGCAAAAAGTGACATTGCCCCTCCTCTATTAAGATCCACATATCCCTGGTCAGTAATTTTTAATTCAGGAATGACACTAAGCGATAAAAAACTCATGGCCATAAAAGGATGGGGCAGCTTTGTTCCAAGAGAAAGAGCCCCTTTCTCCACTTCATTCAAACCATTAATAACATCTCTGGCAGAACCATCGCTCATCAGACCTCCTACTGGAAGAGGGAGATCTGCTATCGTCTTTTGTCCACGAACGGCTAGCAACCCTCCCCCCAGATAGGATAACTCGTTAAGGGCATAGCGTATGGATATATCATCCATACCAGCAGCAATATAGTTATGAGCGTCATGCGCGACAGAAGATGCAATAGCCCCCTCTTTAATACCAAGTCCCATAACAAACCCTACAAAAAAGCGATTGCTCCCACTATTTTTATCTACAACCACTATCTTCGCCAGATCTCTATTTGCATCAGCTACAATCTGCCCTTTGTGAACAGTAGGGGGCTCTATACGATGATCTGTAACTACTTGTCCTGCTTTGAGTCCCAATACCCGTATTTGAGAGGATAAAGACGATTTTACGCGAATTTCTTCAAGAGATGGGATGTGTAAAGCTCTTGACGCTAACGGATACGAATGACGTCTGGGAAATGGCACATTCAACAGGGCGGAGTTACGCACAACAAACTCTCCATTTTTCCAAACATGTATAGGCTGACAATTTTCCAAACTATCTAGTAATACCATATCTGCTTTATAGCCTGGTGCAATTGCGCCTCGATCCCATAGCCTAAAATATTGCGCTGGTGATAAGGTAACCATACGAAGAGCTGTGAGAGGAGAAAGCCCTGCTTCTATCGCAAGGCGGACCTTTTGATCCAAGTGACCACATGTTTCTATGTGGTTCGCTGTAAGATCATCACTTACAAACATGGCATGAGAGGATCGAGCTTCGTTCTCTTTGATAATAGGTAGAAGTTCTTGAAGGTTATGCTCAGTCGCTCCTTGACGAATCATAAGCCACATTCCCCTTCGCAACTTCTCTACGCCCTCTTTACAAGTAGAACTTTCGTGATCACTAGCGCATCCACTTAACAGATATGCACACAAATCCTTTCCTGTCACACCGGGAGCATGTCCACTTCGTACCTCATTCCATGATACCAAAATTTTCCCCCAAACGCTCTCTTCTCCATGAATAACTCCTGGATAATTCATCACTTCGCCTAATGACTTGCACCAGCCTTCCTCATAAGAGTTTTTAATAGCGAGTGCGTCCAATGGCTCTTTGGGGGTTTCAAAAGGAGATGCCGGTACACAAGAAGGCGCCGCAAAATAAATATCGATAGGAAGGTCACGAGATTCAAGGTACATGTATTCTAATCCCTTCATACCGCAGGTATTAGCTATTTCATGAGGGTCAGCCACTACCGTTGTTGTGCCGCAAGGCAACACCATCTCGGCAAATCCAGCTGGAGTAAGCATCGTGCTTTCTATATGGCAATGCCCTTCAATAAAGCCCGGAGCTAAAACGGACCCCTCTGCATCGACTTCCATTAAACCTTTATACCCCTTACCTACCCCCACTATGGTACCATCATATATAGCTACATCGGCTTGTTCATAATCTAAGCTGAACACATTAGCGATGCGGCTATTTTTGATTACAAGGTCGCATGGAAGCTCTCCTCGTGCCGCCGAAAGCATCTTTTGAATGTTCATTTTAAAAATCACCTCTCAAATAGTCTTCTAAAAAGCTGTTTATCTTTTGATATTTCCTTATAATAGACTATAACAACGTTAACGGTGAAAGAAGGGATAGAATATATGCGTCATCTCAAAAAAATATTCGTTATGACTTTTTCTCTCTATCTATTAGCTACCCTCTCCTCCTGTGTTGCAGCAGAAACGTTACTATACACACTTTACATACCCTGCAAAATTGGCGCTTCTGCATATGCTATAAGACCTGACGGCTCCAAAACAGACTTGGGAACCATTTCGTCCATACCAGAAACCACCCGATGGCCCAGTTACACAGCCAGCGGGTGGGGTAAGCCAGGGACAGTATGTGCTTCAGCTGTTAATGCTATACATTTACTCTGCTCCATCGAAGATGAGAAAGGCCGGACCATCAGCATTTTACCTCAGACTACTGTAGCTCCAGCGGCAGGGAAAAAAACTTTTTTTACTGTACGTTCTGATGCCGGTACAGGAATTTTCGGCGGATGGGCACCACCTGTAGGTACAAAGGTTTATGTCCGCCGCCCAGACGATAGACAGGCTCTTCTCTCTTGTGAGAATATGCCCGTAGAGGGCGATATTCTTGTTATTCCTGTGGAAGAAACAGCCTCTCTTCCGTACATCGTGGATATAGAAAATCGTCCAGGTGGTCGTATTATCGCTTGGTACTCTCAAGGACCTCAAATCGTAGCTAGAGTCATTCGTCCAATTTACGGGACCGGCCGTTTTGAAGGAACCCTCTTCCAACGAGGAAGTCGCATACGAGCTAACCATACAGGAGTCATCGATATAAGCACATCACCTCGGGGAGAAATTGGAGGGTTTCAGATCATGCCTCTCCTTCACGGTGCCTCTTCTGAAATGGCTTCTGCTTGGCAATTGACCCAATGGATGATTATTGCTTCTACGAGTCATAATACCCTAGTGGGTACGACACCTCTCTTCTCAGACGGTCTAGTCCCTGGCACGCAACTTCAAGACAAGCTTTGGGATATATGGTCCACCTATGAACGCCGACCTCTCATTCTCTGCCGTTTAGATGGTGGCCCATGGCAATTTTTCCCTTCTGTTTCTGGTCGGCAAGATAAGGCTCTTTACAATATGACTCACATTAGAATATATTACCCTGCTACCAAAGAGCCTCTACAAAAGTAGTCTCCACAAAGAAAAGATAGGTATATAACAAAAAGGCTTCTACCTAATACACGAGGCAGAAGCCTTTACTTTACTGCAAAAGAGCTTTATTACTCGACTGTAACGCTTTTGGCCAAATTACGAGGTTGATCGATGTCGCATCCCCGTACACGAGCCATATAATATGCAAAAATCTGCAACGGAATAACCGTCATAAAAGGAGTTAGCTCCTCTTCTGTTTGAGGCACAGAAAAAACATGATCTGATATTTCATCTACGTTTTTATCCCCCAAAGTACCTATAGTAAAAATTGGAGCCTTTCTGGCTTTCGCTTCTAAAATATTCGAAAAAGCTTTTTCATAAAGTTTATCCCGTGGAGCAATCACTACCACTGGTACATCCTTTTCAAGCAGAGCTATAGGACCATGTTTCATCTCGCCGGCAGCGTAAGCTTCAGCATGCACATATGATATTTCTTTTAACTTCAACGCCCCTTCTAACGCTATGGGGAAAGAACGGCCACGACCGAGATAGAGAAGATCCCGAGATGTTGCATATCTCTCAGCTATACGTCGAAGCTCTTCCTGTCGTTCCAGTATCCCCTCTATCTGATATGGCAATTTCTGAAGACCATCTACAAGCCTTTTCTCCTCAACTGAAGAGAGAGTCCCACGCAGTTTAGCAATATAGATAGCGAGCACGTATAGCACCGCAAGCTGCCCGGTAAACGTTTTCGTAGCTGCTACTCCTATTTCAGGGCCTGCTTTCAGCAAGAGGACATCGTCTACTTCTCGAGCCAAAGATGATCCTTGAGCATTCGTCACCGCCAAACATCGGGCTCCTCGACTTTTAGCCATCCGCTCTGCAGCAAGAGTATCCGCTGTCTCTCCAGATTGAGATACAAAAATCGCCAACGTATCTTCTCCTATAGAAAGAGGTCTGTATCGATACTCTGAAGCCACATCCACACGAATATCTAGGTCCGTAATCTCCTCAAGAAGCCTTTCAGCTACCAGTGCCGCATAAAACGAAGTACCACATGCCACGATATGGAGGCGCCTCCACTTTTGAACCGAAGAAGCGGGAACATGGAGCTCCTTGGAAAGATCCACTTTTGAATTGTAGATACGCCCCTCTAGAGAACTCCTTAAAACAGCACCCTGCTCATTGATTTCTTTAAGCATAAAGTGCGGATAGCCACATTTATCTACCATGGAAAGATCCCATTCTATACGATGGAATTCTTTTTTTATAATTGAACCAGACTCATCCCAAAAGGACACTCCCTTTGGGGAGAGACAGGCAATATCCCCGTCGTTCATATAGTACACATTTTGCGTATATGGCAGGAGAGCAGGGACATCGGAAGCACAAAAAGCCTCTCCCTCACCGTTACCCACAACGAGAGGAGAACCCTTTCTAACACAATAGATCGTATCTGGCATGTCCTTAACGAGAATAGCTAGCGCAAAAGAACCCCTTAACTGAGCTCCTAGCTCCACCAAAGCCTGAACCATATCTTTTTTACTTCCATAAATTTTAGCAAGAAGCTGGGCAACTACTTCCGTATCTGTTTCAGTTAAGAAAGAAACGCCCTCTGATTCAAGTGCTTTTCTTATTTCAATATAGTTTTCGACAATTCCATTATGTACTAAAACAATCTGCCTTTTGCAGTCGCTATGAGGATGAGCATTGACCTGAGTTACACCACCGTGGGTAGCCCAACGAGTATGGCCAATGCCAAGATGCCCACCGATACTACGGGTAGAAATAGCCTTTTCAAGCTCAGAAACCTTTCCCACCTCTTTGAGCACCTGAATATCTTTACCGTTGTTTACAGCAATTCCAGCCGAATCATACCCTCGATACTCCAAGCGCTTCATGCCATCTATAAGAATATCTGGCGCATTACGCTGCCCTACATATCCAACAATCCCACACACTGAACAGTGCACCGCCTTTCGTACAGGCACACGAAAACCATCTGTTCTTATTGTCCCGGAGATCGCTCCCCGGTTTTGTAGAACAGTTTATTGGCTTGGCTTTCAGAGCCATGGGGGCATCCGCCGAATATTCGATAATCCCCCAACCTCGTCAACTGGCCATAAAAACCAGTCCTGGCGCTACCTTCTCCCGCAATAATTTTTTATTGCCTCAGCACGTTTATTTGTTTTCGCTATTTGTACATTTCTCACCCCTTTCATAGTTTTCCACACTTTCTAACACTATTTTCCGCAGGTCTGGGTCTTTGAGAGCCATCTCCACGTTAGCCTTGAGCCAGCCCTTTTGTGTTCCACAATCAAGCCGTTGCCCTTTATACACGACACCCCATAACTGTTGTTCTTTTGCTAGCTGTCTTAATGCATCTGTAAGTTGAATTTCACCTCCTGCACCAGGTTTTGTATTCTTAAGAATGGAGAAAATTTCTGGAGCAAGAATATAACGCCCCATAATCGCCAAATTGCTCGGCGCTTTTTCAGGCGAGGGTTTCTCCACAAGATCGTGAATTTTGAAGAGGCCTTCTGACACTTTTTCTGCCTGAACAACTCCATAGCGAGCTGTCTCCTCAGAAGGAACTTCTTCCAAGGCTATAACACTTCCACCCCATTTTTCATGGACAGCAATCAACTGGGAAAGAACTGAAGGCTGGGCTACCATCACATCATCAGGAAGTATGACTCCGAAATACTCCCTGCCACAGAAAGGTTCCCCACACAGAACCGCATGCCCTAACCCTAACGGTTCAGGTTGCCTCGTATATACGACCCTAGCCATTTCAGGTATTTTTCGCACAAGACGGAGCATATCCATCTTTCCTCGTTCTTCCAATATCTTTTCTAATTCCCAAGTTCGATCAAAATAATCTTCAAGAGATCTTTTTGACCGGCTGGTTATAAGGACAACGTCTGTACACCCAGCAGCTACTGCTTCCTCTACCCCAAAAGAAATAATCGGCCGGTCTACAAGCGGTAACATTTCTTTAGGAATATCTTTTGTTGCGGGTAAAAATCGTGTCCCCAATCCCGCAACTGGGAAAAGACATTTTCTAACTGTTTGGAATTCACCCATAAGAAAAAATTTCTCCTTCCAGCCTCTATCAGACAAGAAATGCTAACAGCACTTCAACTGTATCTGATCCACTAGATCCTTTGAAACTTCTCGCATTAATTGAGGATCTTTAGCCTCCACAAGAACCCTCATGAGAGGCTCAGTCCCTGACGGTCGAATGAGGACTCTGCCCTGTCCCATCAGCTTCTGATTTGCTTCCTGAGATATATGGGATATAAAAGCTGGATCTACCGAACGACTCCTAGAAATTTCTACATTACGAAGGAGTTGGGGATAGCGATCAAACGTATCAACAAGTGAATCTATGTTTTCTCCTAATTCGCTACATGCCCTCAGAAAAATAAAGCCTGTACAAATTCCATCTCCTGTAGATGTAAACTCGCTAATTATAACGTGCCCAGACTGTTCGCCTCCAAGGCAAGAATCCCTATGTTTCATCATTTCAAGTACATAACGATCCCCTACCGGACAACGAAAAACCTGAATCCCATCCTTCTTCAAATGCTCTTCAAGAGAGAGGTTGCTCATAACTGTAGCAACAACGCCACTACCCAATTTCCTTTGAGAAGCAAGCCAGCGAGCTAAAACCCAAAGGATAATGTCTCCATCCAAAACTCGCCCTAAAGAATCGGTAAGCAAAACTCGGTCGGCATCACCATCATACGCTATTCCTACCTGAGCATTTTCCTCTTTCACTACTGAAGCAATATGGGCCATATTCATAACACCCACTCCTTCATTAATGTTTAACCCGTCTGGAGCATCGCCAGTAAGCATCCAAGAGGAAACGCCTCTATTTTTATTGATAACATGTAAAATGTCGGAAGCCGCACCATGAGCACAATCAAAGGCGATCCGACTATCTAGGAGGGGAATAGACGAGGCAAGAGAAGCGAGCCACCGTGCATACGATTGCGCGATATCAGGACGCTCTACAACCTCCCCAATAGAAGCTCCTGTAGGACGCCAGTCATCTATAAGATTATCGCCAAGGTATTCCTCAATGGAAGCTTCAGCATCATCGCATAACTTGTGCCCATCACTGTTTAAAAACTTAATGCCGTTATATTCTGCTGGATTATGAGATGCGCTCACAACCACACCGCCTTGCGCTTTTACCTGTTTTATTGCAAAACTCACTCCAGGCGTAGGTATAACACCTAGGGACAAAACCTGCGCTCCCGCAGAAAGCATTCCTGCCACAAGAGCATTCACAAGCATATTCCCTGACCTACGGGTATCCCGTCCAATAACAATCCGGGGACGAGGAACACCCCTTTCCGTTAAATACAGCACGTAAGATCTTCCTAGACGCAATGCCATTTCTGGAGTCATGACCCCTCTGTTGGCTACATCCCTAACACCGTCTGTACCGAAAAGGCAGCGAACCTTTTTTTCACTCTCTTCCAAACCTGTTCACCTTCCCCGCTCCTCTTTTCTTACTCCACGTCCGCCCGCACTGTTACGCGAGAAGGTTCAACCTTGACAACATGAATGCTCCGTGAAGTATTTCTAACCTGTACAGGAACCATTAATTTTCTTGACACAATATTCGTTACATTCACATAGGGCTGAATAGGGAAATTCGATTCGTCTATTTTTTCCACTTCCGACGGCGTCCCCTCAATAGTAATATTCACAGCAGAAGGATCCACTTTCCACCCTGGATAGATACTATTCCCTTCCACCTCTACAGCTACATTTGTCAAAAGTTTTGAGACCGTAAAAGGCTTAAGTAATATATTTACCCGTACAGAAGATGCACCCGCATATTTTAAAGTTCCATCGTCAATAGGCTTGAGCGGCACAATCATACTTTGTTCCTGAGACAACCCTGTGATATCAATGGTCTCGGTCTCAACCTTCGGCAAAGCTTCTAATTTATTATAGGGCCCTTCAACCTCCACTTCCGAAGGCTCTACTATTATGGCCTTTACTGAGAAGTCCGAATTCGGCTCTCCTATAACTTGGACATTAACTGGAACTTTTTTCTTCGGAAGCCCTTTGGCTAGTACAGCTGTCAAGTGAACTTCCTTGGGATCTATATCAATCTGGTCTTCAAAAACTTCAGATTTGTTTACTTCCACCGGCAAAACAACATCCTCACCACTCTTTAATTGATCAAGAGTAGGGGTAATACGAACACCCTTAATTCGCGCTAAATCTTTTTCCACCCCTCGTACTGTTACATCCTTAGGTGAGATGTGGACCGATTCAAGATAAAGACCTGGAGGCAATCCATCTTTTACGACAACATCTACTGGGATCATACGATCGATATATCGTACCATCTCTATAGCTATTTGTGCTGGATTAATACCCACGACTTTAACATCTTTAGGAACTATAGCACGAACAGCAAGTCGATATTTTCCAAGGGAAAGCCCTTTTGTGTCTACCTCACAAAGAATTGCTCCTTGCTTAAGCCCATCAAGCATAGTTCGGCTACCGGACACACTTACTTCCACTTCCCGAGTTTCTGCTCTCAATATAGTTTGTTGAGGAACATTAGAAAAATCCACCGGGCAACGGAAGGTTCTAACAACTTCTCCTCCCCGATCTCCTGCTACATAGAACCAGAGAAGTATAGCTATAACCACAGAAATAATCCTCAGGAAATGAGGAGAAGTTAAGAGAACATCAATTTTTTTTGATTCTGGCGCCAACATACAACGACCTCCTTATTCCCATCCCTATTGCCACAAAGAACGAATATCTTCTTGTACCCGATCAAGGATAGATCGTTTCTCTTTCTCTTCTGCGCCAAAGTAGTGGAGAAGAAGTTTATACACTTGATTCTCTTTTAAATTTCTGGAGAGATGCCCATTAATAGCTAGAGATATCTCTCCTCGCTCTTCTGAGACCACCAAAGCTATAGCGTCAGATACCTCCGACACTCCAAGAGCAGCTCTATGACGAGTCCCTATCCAACGAGAAAGATCTGTATTTTCAGTTAAAGGGAGGTAGGTCCCTGCAGATATAATCATGTCTCGATCCACAATAACAGCCCCATCATGGAGGGGGTTATCCGGCCAAAAAATAGCTATAAGAAGTTCCTGCGAAATTTCAGCATTCAATTTAACAGCCGTACTCCAGAAATCTTTCAGCCCTGTTTCTCTCTGAAGCACCATAAGTGCTCCGATTTTCTGTCCTTTAAGATACCCTAATGCACGAGTGATTTCCTGACTCAAAGCCTCAGCTCTCTTTTGAGCCCTTTTGCGTCTCCATATATTGCCTCGTCCCAATTCTTCCAACATTTTACGAAGTTCCGGTTGAAACACGATCGGGATAGCTATGATCAATACTCCTAAAACTTTCCCCAAAAACCACGACAACGTTTTCAGTTCAAAAAACCTGGCCAGAGAAGCTACGACTCCTAATATAAGCAACCCCTTCACAAGCTGCATTGCGCGGGTGCCGACCAGAAGCAATAAAAGGCGATGAATAATCACCGCTATAATAATTATGTCTAAAAGATCGTGCCAACGAAAAAAATCGAGCATCCTTTTTCCTCCACTCTCAACCTGAGATGGCAAACAAAATTACCTTATCATATGTACAGAAACATAGGGAGACGTGGTAAGAGCTAACATAGCACTATAATCGACAGAAAAATGGAGCCTGTCTCCAACATGCAGCTGTCGTTCAGATTCTTCTACATCAAGCACCATATGGTCACTGGTAGCTCCAAGAATCTCTATCCCCTTTTCCAGAGGAGCTAATCCCTCGATTTTAACATCTTGTCTTCCTACCGCAGTTATTGCTCGCAACCGCCATCCTCTATCTGTAAAAGCAGGGATCTCACCGAAAGCATTGGCCATCGCCCTGCCCTGTGGCAAACTAGGTTTGCGTTTTATTTCTATTATCTCTGTCTCAAGAACCATTGTTCCCTGATGCAAATAAGGAATTACTCTCATCCCTGAGGAATCTGTCCCTAAAAATATACCTTCGCCAATACGGAGCGAATTAACACATCGAGGCATCGTCCCATCCTCCAGCAAAGACAAGGATGAAGTTGCTCCACCAGAACAAAGCTTCATAGGATAACCCAATAGGCCTTCCAACTGCTGGGAGAGGCGCCCTAATTCCCGTAGCTTATCCGAAGAGGGTAAGATCCCTCCAAAACAGGCAAAGTTTGCTCCCACTCCCATACAGTGTACATATCGACATTTTTTAAAAGCAGCGGCTATATTCTCTAATTCATCCGGCCAAATGCCCTCCCGTAGATCCCCTAGATCAATCATCAGAAGGACTTTATAATCTTGCTTCCCATGAAAACTACATTCCTGGTCCAAGGCTCTAATTGTCTCAACCTCAGATACAACGGAACTATCGCAATATTCCACAACCTCGCTAACTTCATTTAACATCGGGGTCCGGAGCATCATAATTGGGATAGTAACACCCATTTCTTTTTTCATACGATAGACATTCTCTATACGGCTATCTGCCACGCCTTCACACCCATTTTCCAGAAGGATTCGTACAATGTCCTTCTGTGCGCATATCCCTTTCGTAACCCCATAAATGCCAATATTCCATTGGCGACACAAGGAAACTATCCTTGCCGCATTATGAGCTATTTTATCGTGATATACCATAAGGCGGGGCCAGAGGCTCATAGGAATCCCTACCTTCCCCTTAATTTACGTAAGATTGTTAAATTCCCCTCATTTCCTATTCCATTTTGGGGCGTCTCAAGAAGAGCCGGAACATGGTCCCAGCGAGGATCGTTCACTATAAAAGAAAAAGGGGAGAGCCCTAACTCTCCGTCTCCTATATGCTGGTGCCGATCTAAGCGGCTTCCCTTTACATGTTCACTATCATTTAAATGCCAGCAACCAATACGTTCAAGTCCTATTTTGCCCATAAGAGTTGCGACAAACCGCCCATATGCCTCTTCTGTTCTGAGTTCGTGTCCCGCTGCAAAGAGATGACACGTATCAAGACATACCCCCAGTTTTTCAGTATACCCTATTCTATCTAAAACAAACTGTAATTCATCAAGAGAGCTTCCAAGTATACTTCCTTGCCCCGCCATAGTTTCAAGCAAAATTCTAACTCTCATCATAGACGTAGCATGAATAACTTCTTTAAGACTTTTTGCCAGGCGTTCCAAACCATCTTCTTTGGGTGTTCCCCGCGAAGAGCCTGGATGCACCACCAGTTCTTCCACTCCGAGCATATCGCAACGTTCCACCTCTTCTATTAAAGCAACAACACTCTTAGCCCTGGTCTCATCCGGAGAGGCTAGATTGATAAGATATGATGCGTGGACAACTACTGATTGGATGGAACTATTTTTCCACGCATGGAGGAATCTCTCTGCCCGAGAAATTGAAATCGGAGCACTATGCCATTGGAGTTGATTCTTTGAAAAAATCTGGATCGCTTCACATTCTAAAGCTTCTCCTCTTTCTATGGCATGTTCTAGCCCTCCAGCAATGGAAACATGAGCACCAATTAAAGGCATGAATACATATCTCCCTTGCGTATAAAATATATAAATCGCCTAAGGATAAAGGCTGTTGCTCCCCAAATGATCCTCCCATCTGGGAGGGTATATTGAGGTGTCTCAAAAATTTTGCCATTATCGTGAAGGACCCGATAAGTCTGAGAATTATCTGGGATAGAATCAAGAGACCACAAAGCAAAGTCCGCCACTTCTCCAGGAGAAAAACGCAAGTCGCTCAATGGTGATCGACCCCGAATAACTCCCGCAACAGGATAAATGGTAAATCCACTTTTCACGGTGTGTTGAGGGCTCATTATACATACTGGTTGAACAAATTGAGGGGAGAGCCCTATCTCTTCCTCTGTTTCCCGAAGAGCTGTCTCTAAAGGACCTCTATCATTAACCTCTCGTTCTCCCCCCGGGAAACACATTTCTCCTCCATGATCTTTCAAGAAAAGAGGGCGTTCCAAGAACAACACCTGCACATCTTTCCCTTTCTTAAAGAGAGGAACGAGTACAGCACTCAAACGATCTTTATGCAGGGGAAATTCCTCCCATCTCGGGAAAGAAGCCGCCATAAAGCTATATGCTCTATTTCCCTCTGTACTTTTCATTAAGATATTTTCCTTATGCTCTCAATCGAACGCTGCCAGCATATACAACGCCTCGCACCCCATCTACTGTTACAGCCATACCGTCATGAAGGGTGGCAAGGGCATCTGCTGCACTCACCACACAAGGTATGCCAAGTTCAAGAGCTACGATAGCTGCATGACTGGTAAGCCCTCCCTGTTCCGTTATAATAGCAGCGGCTTTCCCCATAGCTGGAACAAAATCTTTATCTGTTTGCTCTACCACAAGAATATCCCCTTGTCGCATTTTTTGATTCGCTTCTTCCGCCGAGCGGGCTGTCCGGACAAATCCATACGCTTCTTTCTTAAGAAGAGAGAGCCCCTTCACCAAAATGTGGCCCACTGTATGGACCTGTAACATATTGGTAGTGCCAGGAATGCCCATGGGGACTCCAGCTGTAACTACAACCAAGTCTCCTTCCTTGACAAATCCCCCTTCAAGAGCAGCAGACAGAGCATTATCCACAGCTTGCCCCTGATCATTGATTTCCCCTACCAAAAGAGGTTCCACTCCCCAATATAAAGAAAGCTCACGCCATGTTCGCAAAACGGGAGTCGCTCCCACAATAATACAGGGAGGACGGTGCTTGCTCACCATTTGAGCAGAACTTCCACTTCGGGTCAAAGAGAGAATAGCGGCGGCCCTCATCTCCCGAGCCACTTCTACAGAGGCTCCGCTCACAGCATCAGGAACTCCTGCGCTAAGCTGCTCTCGATGTAAAGGGTGTTGCCATAAATCCAAATCTTTTTCTACTCTGGATACAATACGATACATGGTTTCCACAGAAGGGAGAGGATATGCCCCTTTCGCAGTCTCCCCCGACAACATAACAGCATCTGCCCCATCTAGAACTGCATTTGCAACATCGCTGGCTTCTGCTCGAGTAGGGCGTGGGTTTCTAATCATAGAATCAAGCATTTGCGTAGCCACAATGACAGCTTTCCCGCGAGATTGACAGAGATCTATAATCTCCTTCTGAACTAAAGGAACTTCTTCTGTAGGAATTTCGACTCCAAGATCTCCCCTAGCTATCATAACTCCATCTACTACATCTAAAATTTCGTGAATAGAGTCTACAGCCTGGCGGGTCTCTATCTTAGCAATGATTTTCATCACGCCGCCAGCTTCTTCTATAACCCGCCGAACATCCATAATATCCTTCTGGTTTTTAACAAAGGAAACTGCAATATATTCTAATTTATTCTCTAATCCCCAATGTATATCGGCCTTATCCTTATCCGATAGAGCAGGTAGAGATATCTTAGCTCCAGGAATATTAACCCCTTTCCTTTCTCCAAGCTCTCCACCTACAATAACCTTGCAATGGACATCAAGCCCAGAGATTCTCTGAACCCTGAGATGAAGAGTTCCATCATCTATAAAAACATCTTGACCTGGAGTAACTTCTTCTGACAAAGCTGGATAATAAACGGTTACTTCGTTTTCATTACCGTCTACCTCTCTGGTGGTCAGAATTATATCTTGACCTTTTTTCAAAAAGGCAGAACCCCCACGAAGAGTTCCGGTCCTAATCTCCGGTCCTTTCGTATCTAGAAGCGTTGCTATAGGGCGTCCCCTGTCTCTTTCCACTTTCCGGATAAGATCAAGTCGTGCTTTATGCTCTTCATAAGAGCCATGGCTGAAGTTAAATCGAGCGACATTCATACCCGCTTCCGCCATAGCGTAAAGCATTTCATAACTAGAGCAAGCCGGTCCAATAGTACAGACAATTTTAACTTTTTTCATCCTTCAGACCCCTTTCACAATACAGCGCTTCTCTTCCAATTTTAACAGCACACTTTATAAGCTTCTTCCGACAGAAGGGGAGCAAAGCCCTTTTCTTTTACACTAGGACCGTCCACTTTTACTCCATCTAAAAGAATTACAGCACTACCAACCCCATTCCGGACTTCAAGAAGTACTGGAGAGCGGCCCGGAAAACTTTTGAGGGACCGGAAGAAACCTTTTAACGCATCCATGGGGAAAAGAGATGCTTCAAGAACAATACGAACATAGGGAGACACGTTCTGCTGAGCTTCCTGAAGAGAAACAACATCTCGAGCTATAACACTGTTTTCTCCCCGCTCGTTAAGAGTTCCACGAATAATGCAAATATTTCCAGCCTCTATATTCCCTTTTATGGAAGCCCATGTTTTAGGAAAACAAATAACCTCCACCTTTGACTCTGCATCTTCTAATTCCAAGATTCCCATAGGATCTCCCTTTCGGGTATATTTTTCCTGAACAGAGAGGATCATCCCACCTATCTGTGGACACTGATTCCTCCCTCTCCAATATTTCAAATCGCTGATCCGACACGTACAGTATCGGGAAACTAAAGGTTCATATTGAGCAAAAGGATGCCCTGATATATAGAGTCCCACAACTTCTTTTTCCATATCTAGCCGTTCATAGATGCTGAATTCTTCTATATCCGGAAGTTCTGGCTCGACTTCTACTCCATCCTCACAATCGTCAAAGAGACTGAGAAGGGAACACTGATTCTTTTCTTCATTTTGTCTTTGAGCCAAAGAAATGAAATCAGGCAAAGCTTCCAGCAACTGATGTCTATTCTGAGAAAGATCATCAAAAGCTCCGGCTTTAATGAGGTTCTCAATAACTGACTTATTGACCGTTCTTAAATCCACACGACAGACAAAATCCCATAAAGAGGAAAAAGCCTTACCGCTATCTCGTGCTTTTAATATAGCCTCTACCGCAGTATGACCCGCTTTAGCCACAGCTCCCAGACCAAAACGGACCACTTCTCCTACAGCGGTAAATGATTCCATGGACGAATTAACGTCTGGGGGAAGGACTTCTATGCCCGAATTGCGAACTTCACGGACGTAGCTTGCCATAACATCTTTCTTTGAACCAATCTGGCTTGATAGGTAGGCGGCCATAAACTCAGACCGATAGTTACATTTTAAATACGCCGTTTGGTAGCTGATCAAAGCATAGGCAGCGCTATGAGATTTATTAAAACCATACCCGGCAAACTCTTGAATAATATCGAAAATTTCTTCGGATTTTTTCTTGGCCACTCCATGTTGGGCACAGCCCTCCACAAATTTTATCCGTTGCTGCTCCATAACCTCTACTTTTTTCTTCCCCATAGCGCGCCTTAAAAGGTCGGCCTCACCGAGAGTGTATCCTGCTAACTTAGCTGCACACTGCATAACCTGCTCCTGGTAAAGGATAACTCCATATGTTTCTTTTAGCACCTCAGATAAGGCTGGGTGAAGATACTCTACAGAAGCCCGGCCATGCTTTCGTTCTACATATTGGTCTACCATGCCACTACCTAACGGGCCCGGACGATAGAGCGCCAATACTGCTATCAGGTCTTCAAAACAGTCCGGCTTCATCTTTCGAAGAAGCTGACGCATTCCTGTAGATTCAAGCTGAAAGACCCCAAGAGTGTCGCCTCTTTGCAACATGGAATATGTCTCGGAATCATTGAGAGGGATACGGTTCAGATCTGGCGCTGGTTTCCCATTGAGGCGGATATTTTCCACTGCTTCCTCAAGAACAGACAGGGTTTTCAATCCTAAAAAATCCATCTTTACAAGCCCCAGCTTTTCTATGGGCTCCATGGGATATTGGGTAACTATCTGATCATCACCAATTTTGCGAACTGGGACAAGATCAGTAATAGGCATTGGCGTAATAACAACTCCAGCGGCATGTTGTGAGCAGTGGCGAGCAAGTCCTTCTATTTTAGAGGCACTATCAAGTAACCTCTTCACCGCTAAATCGCTATGAACAACTTCTTGAAGATCTGAACTCTGTTCCAGGGCTTCTGGTATGGATTTAACGCCTTCCGGTATAAGTTTGGCTATTTTATCTACATCGCCATAAGGCATGCCAAGCGCTCTTCCAACGTCTCGAACAGCCGCCTTGCTTTTCATTCGGTCAAATGTAATGATCTGTGAAACTCTGTCCGCTCCATATTTTTGCACAATGTAGTGCAGCAATTCTTCTCGGCCTTTATCAGATACGTCAGTATCAATATCGGGCATACTGATTCGTTCGGGGTTTAAAAAGCGTTCGAAGAGGAGGTTATATTTTAAAGGATCCAATTCCGTAATCCTCAAGCAATAAGCTACAAGAGAACCAGCAGCAGACCCTCGGCCTGGGCCTATAGGAATGGCAAGATTCTTTGCTGCCCTTATAATTCCAGCAACAATAAGAAAATATCCTGCAAATCCCATTTTTTTAATGATTGAAAGCTCGTATTTAAGTCGTTCACTATATTCTTCGGGAACTAGGTTCGTGCTAAGGCGCTCTTTTAAACCGGCCCATGCTTCTTTTTCCAAGTTAGATTCAAGGGTTTCACCCTCAGGAAGGTCAAAGCTTGGCAGTTTGTAATCTCGAGTTCCTAATTCAAAACGTACAGAACATCGCTCTGCAATAGCTACCGTGTTATCCAGTGCGTCAGGAAGATCTCCACCGAGCAGCCTATCCATCTCTTCTGGCGAGCGAAGATAGAAATCATTAGTGGAGAAACTCATCCGATCTTGATCGTTTATAGTTGCGTTCGTCTGAACACATAAGAGAATCTCATGCCAATCATAATCTTCCTCATTTAAATAGTGAGCATCATTAGTAGCCACTAAATTAAAGCCATTTTTCCGCGCCATCTCTACTAAAGCTCTATTTATGACGGCCTGCTCAGGAATTCGGTTATACATAATCTCAAGAAAGAAATTGTCAGCTCCCATAATATCTCGATACATTTCTGCTCGACTTAGCGCTTCTTTTTCTTTCCCTTCCAAGATCAGTTGAGGAATTTCACCTGCAATACAAGCCGAAGACGCTATAATTCCGCTACTGTAACGGGAGAGAAGATCGTGGTCGATTCTTGGCTTGTAGTAAAATCCATCTGTATTGGCGATGGAAACCAATTTAACTAAATTATCGTACCCCTGCTGGTTTTCTGCCAAGAGGAGGAGGTGGAAATTCTTGCCCTTCCTCTCTCTGGACGTATGTCCATCAGGATCTACGTACACTTCGCAGCCAATAATAGGTTTTATTCCAGCAGCTAAACACTTATCATAAAATTCAACGGCACCATACATCGTTCCATGGTCAGTGAGAGCTACTGCTGGCATGCCCCAGGAAGCAACCTTTTCTGCTAGTTCTCCGCAACGAATGGCACCGTCAAGAAGGCTATACTCGCTATGAACATGTAAATGTACAAAGGGGCGTGTCATTCCTCTGTCAATCCTCCATCCAACTCATCTGCTTCTTCCTTCCTTACCCAAAGAACCTCTCCTCCTCCTAATCGAAGAACCGCCTCCACTAATCCCGAAAAAACTGTTTGTTCCTCTAACGGATCGTCATCCTGCTCAGGTAGTTCCTGAGAAGGCGAAGGAGGCATTGGAACATCGTCAAAAGGGAGTTGGGGAATGGACTCTCTTCCATCAAAAAAAGGACCTATTGGTACATTATCGATTTTTTCTTCGTTTGTCCCTTCACGTTTTATAATTTTTTCCCCACATATAAAAGATAAAGACAAATGCCCATTGAAGATTTCATCTATCAATCGTTGCAATAGGAAAGAATTTCTCTCTATTGTGAGCAACTCAAAAAGATAAGTGCACTGTTCCGGCAAAGAGATATGTATCTCCTCATTCATAAAAGCAACAGATGCAGGTATCAATGCACTATGAAGGTGGATCTCGCTATCTAAGAGTCTTGTCAGTACTTCTTCCCATTTATTTTCCAACTCGCAATCGCACGGAACTTCTGGCGAAACCTTTGCTACAGAGGTTTCTTCTACAAGAGAAACAACTAATGCTTCCTCTTTTGCTGGAATATTGGGAGCTACTGACATTGTAAAAGAAGCTGAAGGGAGAGGAGCTTCCTCGTTTAATCCCTTTAAAATGTCGTTTTTTGTTGTTTTTTTCTCTTCCGACACCATAGTTGTATTATGGGAGATAGTGCCTAGAGACATTAACTTATTCAAGAAAAGCCCAGACAACACATCGGTCCGCATCCCCATCCGTACTTGCGGAAGAACCCCCACACAAAAATCCATGAGAGACAGCAGCTCTTCCGGGCTCCAACAACGAGCTTCTTTTTGGAGAAACTCTGTTTCAGCAGAAGCTCCCTCTATTATTTTTAAAGCTCCTTTTCCCCACATTGCAGTAATCCATAAATCTCGAAAAACAACGAAAAGATCTTCCACCACTTTAAATGGAGAAGCCCCTCTCCTGAACATATTTTGTAGATCCGCCAAGACATCAGGGCCACCGTCATGAAGACGAGAAATCCACCTCTCTAATTCAGGGCGACTTCCTCCTCCCAGGAGATGATCTACAGCTTCCATTGTTATTTCTTCCCCTGTCAAAGCCATGACTTGTTCAAGTAGAGAAAGCGCATCTCGCAAGGCCCCATCAGATTGTCGTGCTATTTCCCAAAGAGCTTCTTCCTCTGCTAGACGACCTTCTTTAACCGCAACTTCTTTAAGATGCTTCTCAATATCCCCTATGGCAATTTTTCTAAAAGGAATATGCTGACATCGAGAACGAATAGTAATAGGGACTTTGTAAGGCTCAGTTGTAGCTAGAATAAAAACCACATGGGAAGGGGGCTCCTCTAACGTTTTCAACAACGCATTAAAAGCCGAGAGAGAGAGCATATGAACTTCGTCAATGATATACACTTTGTAAGAAGATGCAAAAGGGGACAAGGAAACATGAGTTTTAAGCTCTCGGATTTCATCTACGCTATTATTAGAGGCGCCATCAATTTCTATCACATCTAAGCTTTCGCCTCTATTTATAGCCTCACAACTGGAGCAGCTATTGCAAGGTTCTGCTCCTTCTCCTCGCGAAGTACAATTAAGGGATTTGGCAAGAAGACGCGCTAAAGTGGTTTTACCACATCCTCTTGGTCCCGAGAAAAGGTATGCATGACTTACAACCCTTTCCTCTAATGCTCGAGTTATAACATGAACAGCAGCTACCTGACCAACTATCTGATTAAATTGTGTCGGCCTGTAACGACGATAAAGTGACACGGACATATAAAGCTCCCCTTTCGAGGATATAAAACTATCTATGTTATTCTATCACCTAAAGGATTCGGGGGAAAAACAACAGAATCGCAAAAATTTAATGCAGGTAATCTGCGATAGGGTGAGCGTTTTTTGCTTTTAATAGAATTTCAACTAAATTAGAACGAAAAAGCTCCAAAGATTCTACTCCCTCTGGTAACGGTTCAGACGCAATGATCATATTCCCAATTCGCAATCCCTTGTTATGCGTCTCTGGCAACTCAATAACTTGCAATTCATAAGGTGGCAATTCCATTTGAAACGATATATCAAGTTTTTGCTTTGCTTCCAGGAAAAAATCTTTTACTTCCGGGCAAGCTGGGCCACTCCATACTTGGAATTCATCGACAAGCAACGCCATCCTTCCACGTTGCTCCTGAGTAGTGACGACAAGCTTATGAAGAGCCTTCTTACGTTCAAGAGGCCAACCATTCTTTCGAATTTCCTGCGTAAGATATGCAACTCGTTCTTCAACGTAAGGGTGATCCATAAAAATCCCTGGATCTACATATGGATGGCGTAATTGCTCTTCCGCCAATCCTTCCATAACTGTTAACATGGCTGCTGACGGATATCCTGCCTTTACGAGAGCTTGCAATCCTTCTACATCTGCTTCGCGCTCTAAATCTCGGCTATAAGAGTTTGTTATAGCTATCTGGACCATGCTCGCTAAAAGAGAAGGTGCGGCTTGACCGCCAGTGGCAATAATAAGGGCAAGAGCAATAACAGAGATACGTTGAGAACGAGCCATTTGCACCATAACATGGCTACGGTCCGCATGTATCATTTCATGGGCAAGAATAGCTGCAATTTCGGCATCGCTATGTAAAAAATCAAGAATACCGGTAGTCATATAAATAGTTCCGCCAGGGAGACTAAAGGCATTCACCGAATTTTCCTGGATAATGCGAACATCATAGGGAAGAGAACGGGTCATATGAAATTTAAGCTTTTCTAAAATCATGGACAAACGAGCAGTTTTAGCAGGATCTGAAATCCTTTCCCAACGCTTCTCCACTTCAACTGCTACCTTCTGCCCCAATTTAATCTCTTTCTCCATATTTTCCGCTGCAAACGTTCTTACAGAGAGAGAAAAGATTAAAAACAGAGCCGCACTAAGAATTCCAATCCTATTTTTCATACATTGCCTTTCCTCACAAAGCTCCGCCAGATTTCATGTAGCCATGAAAAGCTGCTTTCCCCTTGTTCAGGCGCCCCATTTCCTTTCGCAATTCTGAAATGTGTTCCTCCAATAGCGCTTGCACATGCTCTTCTTTTGCTAAGACAGAAGTTACTAGCTCTCGAATTTGAACGATGAGATGTGAAAGAGAAAGGAAGCCTTGCGACTCCATATGGTGCTCTACAGCAGACCAAAAAACAGGCCCTTCACGCCCTTCCGTCACGCCTAACCCTAACGCAACCTGCTCCCATTGTTCCTGAAGAAGTTGTTGCTTAGAAATCACACCTTGTTTCTGCTGAAGAATCTCCAGAAGCTTCGCCATATCTCCTTTTTGAACACAATCCAACTCTTCATCAACATATTCTTCTAGTTGACGATAAAGGGAGATTTCTGACGACAGCAACTCGACAAGTCTGGATTCGAGATTATCCGGCAACATTAAACCCCCCAGCTGTAAGCCCTGGACTGGGCTTGTTTTCAACAGAAGCTGCTTCACTGCGTTCAGTCACTATCTTCTCAATCGCCTGCTCCCATGTATCTCGCAGCTCTTCTAACATTCCCCGAACGAGGGAGATAATATCGGGGGCTTTTTTCATATTACCCTCTATTAATTGACGATACATAAAGTCATATAAAGACAGCAAATTCTCCGCTATTTCTCCGCCTTTATCTACATCTAACGTTATAGTAAGCTCCCTCACAACCTCTTGAGCCCTGAGAACACAAGAATTTGCTTCCTCTAGTTCCCCTTTGCTCAACGCTAACTCTGCCGCTCTACAGTTTTTGATCCCAATATCATATGTAATAAGGAGAAGCTGCTCTTTAGAGGCAGTTTGAATTTGCGTTACTAGATATTGATTAATCTGAGCGTTTCGGCTGTTATTCATGACCATTATAAACTCCTCCCCTCATTTTATATTTGTCGGCTGTTTGGAGGAAAGGGTTTATCCTTTTTACTCTTGATTTATTCTTGAGGTTCTTCTCTCATGATGTATTCTATGAGATGAGCCCTACTTACAAAACCTAAGAGAGACCCATCCTTCCTCACTACTGGAGCCATTTTAAGTCCTTTTTGTATAAGAGAAAGGGCGACATGAAGATCTGAATCATCTTCAGAAAAAGCGATGACCTTTCGAGTCATATATTTCCCTACAAATTCGTTCCCTTTTTGACGGAGTTTTTCGCTCAATTGGTTAAAATCCGGAATAAAAGCTGCTCCTGACAAATAATCACAATACCCTGGCAAAGAAGCTTTAATAATATCTTTCTCACTAATAAATCCAACCAGAATTCCTGTCTCGTCAACAACTGGCAAACCTGTGAGATTGTGTTGAGACAGAATTTCAATGGCCTCTCGCAATGTAGTATTTTCAGTTACAGAGGTAAGATCTCTATCCATAAGTTCCCCGATTCGCATAGCATTTGCCTCCCTATTCAAGACGCTCTAGTTGAACGCGTGGCATCAATGCCTCAATAGCCTCTCGACTTGTAAAACCTTTTTCTACATGCATAGCATCTTCCCATGCACATGCCATGGCGAATCGAATGCGATCCTCTACAGCCATCCTTTCTTCCCCTCCAACTATAAGACCTGTTATAAGAGCATCAGCTGTCGCAAAGAGAGAGAGAATAGAACGACGATCGGACACTGCTAAATATATACCCTGAGGTGTAAAAAACACGTCTCCATAGACATGATACGATGTAACTGCCCATTCCACCCCTTGGTCATGAAGTTTCGAAACAACCTCTATTATATTGTCTAGAGAGGTAAGGGATATTCCCGACATTCTTGACATAAAACGATGATCAATTTTTGCTATTGTAGGTCCAGCCTCAAGGGCTGACTGTAGGGAAGGACCAGCGGCATCTACTATGGTTGGGATATTAAACTCTTTCGCCATGCGGATGAGAACCCCATAAACGTCTTGAGGAATACCAGGAGGTAAGGATCCCCCTAAAACGAGGAGTCGAGTCCGTTGAAGCATCCTCTCGAAATTTCGAAGGAAACGATCATAAGCTTCTTCAGGAATATAAGGACCGGGTTCGGATAAGCCTGTTTCTACATGTCCCGTTTCATCAATAATATAAACATTTGTACGAGTCTCACCCTTGACGTGCACAAAATTCGTAGTGAGCCTCTCTCGTCGCAATGCATCTCGTATATAAGCACCATTAAAACCAGCAAGGAATCCCATAGCGGCTGACTCGTATCCAAGTTGTCCCAACATCATGGAAACGTTAATCCCCTTGCCGCCGGGGGTTCTAATAGCATTTCGGGAACGGAACCATCCGCCAGGTCGAAACTCCGAAACGACAAACTCCTCATCTACAGCGGGATTCAGCGTAACCGTAACTATCATTCTTTTCTCCCCCCATGAGATAAAAGGGAAGGCAGATAGACCCACCTTCCCTTTACTAAGGACAAGAGGCTATTTCAGGAGTTCAGAGATTTCAGAAACGGAAGAAACAACCTTCTTAGAAGCAACGACTCCTTTTTTCAGTTCTACGACTACGGGCATCTTCTCCAATGCTAGTTTCCCTACCATTCTGGCATTGCGGTATCCGTCTATCAGGGCAACCTTTTTCCCTGTCTTTTTACTCATTTCTTCCACTTCATTGGAGAGCCGGACCTGTGCTTCATCAATGCTCGAATAGAAGAAAGCCACCACTCTTTCAGGGTCCAAAAGAGTAGATCGAAGGTGAACCTGCTCATTAATATATGCAGATGCAGTCATGGCCGCAACAGCACCATCAGCAGCAGCAGTAACTACCTGTCGGAGCCCCTTATCTCGAACGTCTCCGGCAGCAAAGATACCCTCTACAGAAGTCTCCATGTTGTCGTTGGTTACAATCCAACCGCCTTTTTTGGCCTCTACGAGTCCACGAATACACTCATCGTGAGGAGCCTGGCCTACAAAAACGAAAACCCCTGCTACGGGAAGATCAGAAATTTTACCTGTCTTCACGTTCTTCAGCACTAGATTTTCAACCATGCCATCGCCTTCGATTTTTTCAACAACACTGTTCCAAATAGGCTCTATTTTAGGATTAGCCAAGGTTCTGGCAATAGCAGCTCTATCCGCTCTGAACTCGTCACGGCGATGGATAATGTAAACCTTAGACGCAAAAGTGGTAAGATAATTTGCTTCCTCTACCGCCGTATTTCCACCACCTACAACAGCTATAACCTGATCTTCAAAGAAGGCTCCGTCGCAAACGGCACAATAGCTGACACCAGCCCCAATGCGCTCTGCCTCCCCCTCACAGCCCAGCCGACGGAAATAAGCACCTGTAGCAAAAATAACCGCCTCGGCTTCTATTTCTCCTTTATCTGTTACTACCACTTTAGCTCCATCGCGAACCTCGATCTTCTGAACTTCGGCATCTCGGAACTCTGTGTTAAATTTCTCAGCATGTTCACGGAACATATTTCCAAGCTCCTGCCCGGAAGCATGAACAACTCCTGGCCAGTTCTCAATTTCCGCTGTGATATTAATCTGACCACCGGCAACTCCTTTTTCGATAAGAAGCACATCAAGCCCAGCCCTACGACCATAAATAGCGGAAGTCAAACCAGCAGGGCCAGCTCCGATGATCACGAGCTCTCTTTTTTCCATACCAACATCTCCTCCTCAGCTCTATCCTGAAATGGAATAAATAATATATGATCCCCATAGATCACCTGGGTCATTATACACGACACCAAACAGCGATGCGATAGAGACCATTATGGTCCTTCTTTAAGTGAGAAAAACGGAGATGATCTACCGACAAAGAGGCCAAATGTTCTGCTTGTTGGTCATCCCCTACCTCTACAATTACAAATCCTCCACGTTTAAGCCATTGAGGCGCTATGGCTAACAACATATAATAGAAAGAAAGTCCGTCAATACCACCATCCAGAGCATTTCTCGGCTCATATCGGGACACTTCTTCCATAAGATTACCTATTATGGCAGTTGGGATATAAGGTGGATTACTAATAACTATATCCAAACTCCCTTCAGAGATAGGAATATCTTCTGGTATTTGAGTATGCCATAAAAGACATCGATGAAGGACGTGATAATTACGTAAATTTCTCCAAGCCCAAAAGAGGGCTTGCGGGCTTACATCTGCAGCTATCCCCCGAGAATCGGGGCGTTCCAGAAGGATAGTAGCGGCAATACAGCCACTCCCTGTCCCCCAATCTAAAAAGCAACCTCCAGAAAAAAGACTCAAAGCTTCTTCCACAAGAAGCTCTGTTTCTGGCCGTGGAATAAGACATCCCGCACCTACTAAAAAATCCCGCCCCCAAAACCCCTCATATCCCATTATATACTGCAATGGCTCATGTTGGAGTCTCCTATCCACCATAGATTCTAATAGGAACCCCTCTTCTTCTGAAATAAATATCTCCCGTTCACAGGCAAGAAGCTCTCCTCTGGTTATTTTTTTCAAAGAACAAAGAATCCATTCTGCCTCGTTAAGCGGATTGGGGAAGCCTGCTTCTTGTAAAATCGCAACAATACTCTCTTTTGTTTGTTCAAGAGAGCAACCTATGAAAGATTTATGCACTTTCAAGTCTTTTCAGCTTCTCCGTTTGATCCGCCATTGTGAGGGCATCAATCATTTCGTATATATCCCCATCAAGATACTGATCCAGCTTGTATAAAGTTAAACCAATTCTATGATCTGTAATACGGTTTTGCGGAAAGTTATATGTTCTAATCCGTTCTGATCGATCTCCCGATCCAATCTGGTCGCGACGCTCTTCCGCAAGCTCTTCCGACTGTTTCTCTTCTTCCATATCATACAATTTGGCTCGCAGATATGCCATGGCTTTAGCTCTGTTTTTAATTTGAGAGCGCTCATCCTGGCATGTCACAACAATTCCCGTAGGCAGGTGAGTGATACGAACAGCTGAATCTGTCATATTAACATGCTGACCACCCGCTCCACTTGAACGATATGTATCTATCTTCAAATCTTCTGTGCGAATCTCTACATCTACAGCCTCAACTTCCGGCAACACGGCTACGGTAGCTGTTGAAGTATGAATGCGCCCCCCAGCCTCTGTAACCGGCACTCTCTGTACTCGATGAACGCCTCTATCAAATTTCAATTTACTATAAGCGCCATGTCCATCTATTCTAAATATAATTTCTTTAAGGCCACCAATACCCGTTTCATTCGATTGGATAACCTCTATTTTCCATCCCTCTCGCTCACAGAAACGGCTGTACATTCGGAAAAGATCTGCCGCAAAAAGGGCTGCTTCTTCTCCCCCTGCTCCTCCCCGTATTTCCATAATAACGCTCTTCTCATCGTTAGGATCCACAGGCAATAACAACACATGAAGCTCTTTCTGTATTTCTTCAAGAAGAGCTTCTTTCTCTTTTATTTCTTCTTTAGCCAAGTCCTCCATCTCCGCATCACCTGAATGAAGCAGTGACTTAGCCCCTTCTATATCCTCTTGAACCTTCTTATACTCTCGATACTTCAAAACAGATGGCTCCAAATGAGCATGTTTTCGGGCTAACTGCTGTATCTCTTTAAGATTAGCGGCTATCGCCGGAATTGCCATCTGGCGTTCTAGTTCTACATATGCTTGCTCTAACTCTTCAAGTTTATTCTCCAAATTCATTATTTCTTTCACCTCCGGAATAATCATCAAACACCCTGCCAAGAGCCTCTTCAAGCGCTGCTATCGCTACTTCTACCTGTTCGCGAGACGGCTCCCGTGTCGTGAGATACTGAAAAGACAAAGCAGGCCACAAGATGATCTTCCCAAACGTTTTTACAGAAGAAGCTGCCCGAATGATCTCATAAGAAAGCCCCACAACTACTGGTAACAACAAAATTCTCATGAAAATCTTCCAGAAAAGACTTCCATGCCCTGCTATTGAAAAAACTATAATACTCACTATCACTACAATCAAGAGAAAAGATGTGCCACACCGAGGGTGAATTCTGGAACAGGACATAACATTATCCGGCGTCATGGGAAACCCAGATTCGAAAGCATTAATAGTTTTATGTTCAGCCCCATGATAACGAAAAACTTGCCGGATGTCCTCCCACATCCCAATCGCCGCTACATAGGCTACAAAAAATCCCCCCCGAACAAACCCCTCAATAATATTGCGCACGACTGAAGATAAATTCCACGCCTCGCTCGTCCAATGAGCAAACCACACAGGAAGGGCAACGAAAAAAACAATCACTGCAGCCAGGGCTACTAAAATCGACCCAGCAAATTCCAACGGGGTAATAGTATCATCTTCGCCTAACGCTATTTGAGCTGATCGATTTAAAGCTCGTATCCCTATCTTCAACATCTCAAACATAACAACGAGCCCTCGAAGAATAGGCAATTTCCAAGGGAAGAGTGCTGATCGCGCCACAGCGTCCCAATGCTCTCTCGCAATAGAGCCATCATGCTGACGAACAGCAAGCCCCCACATTTTGGGGCCACGCATGAGGACTCCCTCTATAACCGCCTGTCCCCCTACTGGCATTCGAGAATCTTTCCCGGAAAGAGACGGGCGGGAATCCTTTTCAGAATGCAACTGTTTATTCCTCCTCGAGAAGTTCCTCCACGGAACGGAAAGGTTTTCCACATGGGCGTGCTTCTCCGCACACCCCATTGACAACACAGGAAGGTCCAGCAAGAGCAAAAATAACGGGAGATACTTGACGAACCTCTATAAGCATTTTCCTTGCCAGCTCTTGGATTTCCCACTGGGCACGACGGCAAAGCCGCAGAGAGAAGAAATGTAAAAGCTCTCTGGCATTCATAGTCATTACCAAACTGGTAGTCCACCCATGGGGTAAAATATATCGCGCATCTTCTTTCGGCACACCCCGCTTTAGAAGTGCCAAATAGGTATTATGCGCACTTTCTACCTGATGGACAAACAGATCGGTCGCTTCTTTATCTGCTGCTACAGTTGGTGGAAGGACCACATTAGGTTCAACCATAGAGACATAACGCTGGCTTCTTTGGCTGTAACTAGCAATGCGATGGCGAACCAGCTGATGGCTCGTCACTCGACTTATTCCGTCTAAAGAGAATGTAAAAGAAGCATGCTCCAAGGGCGAGAGATGTCCGCTTTTTCGAAGATGTGTAATAAGAGATACTACAGAATCTGAATTTTGCTCCTCCATTATGGAAGAGGCTGGGACAGCGCTATAACAGAGACGGGCCGCTGCTGCCACAATACGATCAGGATCAGGAGTGTGCCCGAGTAAAATTACCTGACACGCCATACATTCATCAACTCCTGTCATGTAAAAAAGGGGAGCAGTGCTCCCCCTTACTACTCCTCGTTTCCTTCTTCTCGCTGACCGTAATTAATTCCTTCGTACTTCCTGCGGAACCTCTCAAGACGACCAGCTTCGGAAGCAACACGGCTTCCTCTTTTACCTGTGTAAAAAGGATGACACTCAGAACATACCCCAACTCTGATTTCAGAAGCTGTAGATCTAGTTTCAAAGGTATTTCCACAAGCGCAGGTAACCTTACATTCCTTATATTCAGGGTGAATATCTTTTTTCATCTATGTTGCACCTCCAAAAACATTTCTCTACATGAACAAATACGAACTTTACCATAGGAAATAAAGACATGCAAGCAGAGATTTAAATATGCATCACTCCAAGCCCACATCGTTCATGATGAGCCACTGCATGATAAGCAGTATCTCCCATAACTGCAACAGCAATCCATCGATCGTTACGAACTATCGCGATCTTCGCTCCCACACTGGCTTCAAGCATCCCTACAGTAATAAAGCCCTCCAGAGCTTCCACTGCTGCGTGCATAAGAGCATGCATTTCGTTTCTGGATTTTTCAACCACCCCTGCATTTAATGACGCTCCGACTAAAGCCCTTGTAACTTTTTGTGGCAAATCCCCTGCCAATCCCCCCACTTCTGTAGCAACAGATCGCCAACCATATTGTGCCAGCTCTTTCTTGAGACTGTTTTCTGATTCCGGAGTAGTAGTAGAAGCTAGTAATAAAGCCGCACGGCCAACCTGATTCTCATCGTTCAGATGTACGTGAATATTCAATTCCAAATCGATATTCTCAACAGGAGTACAAATATCCATTTCCGTAACATCCCCCCCTACCATATTTCCCCCCGCAACCCCTCCCTCTCCTGTCATTAATTCTTCCTGATTATTAAATATCTTTTTCCACAACATCCCCAACATCTCCCCTCTCAGGTACTTTTATTACTATAGCATATTTGGTACGCTCTTCGTCTAAATCTATGTTTGGCAAGAATTAATTCAGTTTTAGATATAAAAAGCAGTCAATTCTTGATACTCTTTCAGAAGAGCCGTATACTTGTAAGGAAAAATGTAAAAGGAGGTGTTATTCAAAACTTTCTTTAAAGCGTTTATCCTTATCAGATTCAAAGCGGAAGGAGCCGAAAAAACTCTTTGAGGGGGAATGTGTAAAATGACAAGAAGAACACTAATATTGGTAACTGTATTTTGTCTTTTGTTGACAGCCTTCGCTGGCGCCGCTTCAGCGAAGACCTTTGTTTCCATCGCTACTGGTGGAACAGGCGGTACTTATTATCCTTTAGGCGGTGGCATAGCGGATATTCTCACTCGGCATCTTGGTGATGTTCAGGTAACATCCGAAACAGGAAACGCATCTGTGGCTAATATTAACCTTCTTGGCACTCATCAAATTGAGATGGTCTTCGCTCAAAACGATATCGCTTATTGGGCTGCAAAGGGAATGGGCCCTTTCAAAAAAGGTGCATATGACAATATTCGAGTCGTGGCCTCTCTCTATCCCGAACATGTACACTGCATTACCCTGAAAGGCAGCGGAGTAAAAGATATTATGGACCTGAAAGGGAAAAGAGTTTCTGTTGGCGCCCCTGGCTCTGGTGTACAGGGCGACGTTTCTGCTATCCTGAATGTAGCTGATATAAAATATAGCGACATGCAAACTGATTTTCTAGATTTCAACATTACAACTCAACGATTTAAAGATGGACAGCTTGACGTAGGTTTTGTCGTTGCCGGTTATCCCACAACCTCAATAATGGATTTGGCTACCACACATGATGTAGACCTTGTAGAATTCAATGATAATTTTACAGATAAACTCGTTAAGGAATTCCCGTACTTTGTGAAAAGTGTTATTCCAGCTGGTACCTACCAGGGAATAGACAGAGATATTAAAACTCCAGCTGTTATGGCCCTTTTAGTCTGTGATGCAGACCTTCCTGAGGAATTAATCTACCGCGTTACTAAAGCTCTCTGGGATAATATTGACGAGTTACGTCCCGTACACGCAAAAGCTCAGTTGATCACCCTGGACACTGCTCTTGATGGCGTTTCTGTCCCTCTACATCCTGGCGCAGCAAAGTATTACAAAGAAGTAGGGATGAAACTGCCCACCTTTTAACTAAAAATAGCTCCAATATAAAAGAAATGGAGACTGTCTCGTTGAAGGACAGTCTCCATTTCTTCTCTTTTTATATGTATTTAAAGTGACATCATATAATCAATAATTTTACCTACCCAGACAGATGGATCTTCGCAAAGAGTGTAGCCACGGACCCAACTCTTTTGGCCTCCACCCCGTACCTTTAATTCAGAGGTATCCCGCAGGAAAAGGCGGAAATCTACCTCTACTTTTTCACCTGCCCCTAAGAAAAACTGGCTGCCCCCTTTCCCGTGGTCATAAAGGAGAAATAAACACGTGATATCGGGCCGTTCTTTTAACAGGCGACTTACTGCTGAAGAAGCAACCTCTTCTGGAATTCCAGATACGTCATACCAAAAAAGTGACACTCCTCCTACCCTCTCTTCCTTCCATGGGAAAGCCACAAAATCTCTTAGTCTGTCCATCTTCTTAACAAAGGCTTTATTCTCCTCTTGCAGATGTCTATATACGTCCTGTAATTTATCTAAAGGACAGCCAATTTCTCGTAACAACATTCTCGCAGCTCGGCTTTCTCTTTTTAAAACATCCTCTACATGAACAGAAAATCGAAATTCCCATTCAGGAGAGTGACCTCTGAACCCCTCTATCACAACTCCCCCTATTTCAGATGTTTTTGTAACGTGAGTGCCAGAACATGCAATCGTGTCAAAATCTGGAATTGTCACAATTCTGATAGTTTCCTCATCTGAGATTCTTTCCCAATTTGCCTTTAATTCTTTCATATTCATGGCCTCTTGAGGGGATAGGAAAGAAATATTTACAGGGAGATTCTGTTTGATGACAAGGTTTGCCTCGTCCTCCGCTCGGAAAAGCATCTCCCAAGAAAGTTCACCGGGGTAGCGAAGATACACTGTTGAGAACTCCGCCCCAATAGCCACTTTGTAAATATGCAAATCAGGCCATGCCCGTTCCAAAGCCCGGGAAAGCACGTGCTCCCCAGAGTGCATGCGAGAAAAAAGCCACTGACGCTCCATATCTACCTCCACGTCTACAGGGACACCCTCTTTCAGCTCGCCATGCCGGACTTTAATAAGCAGTATCATTTCTTTCCCATCTTTTACACAATCAAGGACAGTGGCTTCAAAATTATTTTCACCATAAAGATGTCCAGTATCTCCAGGCTGTCCCCCACCCGCTATATGAAAAGGATTTGGCTCTATTACAACTTTTGCTTCCTTTTTAGCATAGCTTACAATTTTCTTTAAGAAAACGTGCTGTTTCAAAAAGTTCACCTCCCGACAAATAGCCCTACAAATGTCAGTATTCCTGAAAGTAAAAGTCCTACAAAAAGCGGCTCTACTGAATGGGAAAAAAGAGGGGTCATAAGGGCAGCACCTAACCCCGCAATGGCAGATAGAAAAGCCCAGAAAGGAGACAACGCTCCAGGGTAAAGGAGAGCCACAATGAGAGGCAAAAAAGTACCTACTCCCCGTAAACTCATGCTCAAATAGCTCCAATTTAAAATGAGGTCGCCTCTAAAAACAATTCCCAGACAGGCTGCACTAACGACAATAACAGCAACTGTTGCACGACTTAAAAGGAGTCCCTTCGCTCCCTTCATCCTTTGTGAAATATACGATATATTGTTAAGGAAATCTTGTACTAAATTAGTGGCGACGCCAAAAGAGAGACCTGCTGCAGCTCCGACAACTGTAATAAAAATCCCAGCTAAAAAAACGCCTCCAACAACAGGTGGGAAATGAAGACGAATAAAGATGGGCAACGCGTGAGCTGGGTCTATACTACCTCCAATACTTCGCATATAGAGGCCAATGTAAACCCCCATCAAACCTAAAGGTGGAATTAATACGCCGGCAAGCAATGCCCCTCTACGAGCTACTTGAGGATCAGATGCAGCAAAAATTCCCTGGAGATAAATTTGCGTGCAAAAAACACCGACAATCATGGAAAAAAAGGCACCAATCCCCTTCGAAATCCCTGCGCCGAAAAAATTGAAAAAGGGAGACGAAGGCATGCTCTTTATCAGGCAAAGAGGCGTAGCACCTTGAATAAAAATCAAAGCTGCTGACGATCCCAAAGTAAGAAAAAGCATTATGATCTTCACCTTGCCAATAAGGCTATAGCTCTTTAATCCCCCGAGATAGAGAAAGCCTAAAACAAAAAATACCACTATCATCGATGAAACAAATGGCGATAAAGGGAGGATACTCTGCAGCAAGGCGACTCCAGAAAGAAACTGGGCAACAATAGCAATATAAGTGCCTAAGGAAGATGCAATCATGGAAACAATGCTTACAGACATTCCGTAGTTTTTCTTCAAAAAACCTGGGATTGTCGTTACATTTGCCTCACGCAGGCGGGAAGCGAAGCCTAGACCAAGGATAATACATCCTACACCGCCTCCAAGTGTAAACCACCAAGCAGAAAGACCATATTTGTAGGCCATTTGAACTGTACCTACAGTAGAAGCTCCTCCCATTAAGGCCCCCATAATCACCCCTACAACTCCTGAAACACCCGCTTTTTTCCCAGCCACTGTATAATCTGAAACATTCCCTACTTTTTTAGAAACTGCAATCCCAAGACCTAAAACAGAAAAGACCAGCAATGCAGCAGAAAAAGTTAAGACGTTCAAATCATCAGATCCTTTCAATAACATACAATAAAAAGAGCCGAGTTGCCTTCTCGACAACCCGGCTCTATATTTACAATGGCGTGCCTGTGGGGATTCGAACCCCAGACCCTTGGCTCCGGAGGCCAATACTCTATCCGCTGAGCTACAGGCACATAATGAACGCCGAGAATATTACCACGTACCAGGTAATCGCGCAACTTCCACGTATCAGATCGTTCTTTATTATATGCAAATACGTATCTATTTTTTAAAGGTGATAATGGTTACCCCATACCCGCCTTCGCCAGGTCCCCCCAGTCGATAATTTTCTACATAACTAAGATGGGCACAAAGGGTATGTACTTCCCGACGTAAAATTCCTTCTCCTCGGCCATGGATAATTTCCACGCTCCCGTACCCCGCTCTCATGGCCTGGTCCAAATACCTTTCCACGAGGGGCATTGCTTCATCTACAGTCATGCCACGAACCATAAGGGAGTTTGGTACTCCTTCCGGCCTTACTATCTTCGGGGAAGGAGGCAACATGGCTTCCCTCGCTGGTTTAGAGGCACGAGTTAAAGTGCTTATAGGAACTTCCATGCGAATGGCCCCTGCCAAAACCTCAGCTTTTTTCCCTTTTAGAGTAACAATTGTACCAGTAATATCTGTTCCTGATATTTTTACTGTATCCCCAACTTCGGGATGAAACCCTTCACTTTTCATCTTTAAAAGCGCCCTCTTCTCCTCTCTTTTCTCCAGCTCTTTTCTCTTCTCCCTAATTTTTTCTCGTTTAGGGTGCAATGCTCGTTGCACAGCAGACTTGGCCGATTCATCAAGAGCCCGAAGCATACGTCGCGACTCTTCTTCAGCTGCGACCAATATAGAAGTAGCCTTTTGTTCAGCCTGCGAAAGAATTTGTTCCTTCTGTCGCTCAAAACAAGCTTCTTTTTCCTGAAATTTTTCCCGTCGTACCGCAAGCTCCTGTCGGGCTTTCTCTATCTGTTTCTGTTCGGTGTCCAAATGAGCTTTTCGTTCTTGTAGATCTGTTATAATATCTTCCACCGAAACTTCTTGTTCTTTAAGAGCCAATCGAGCTTTCGCGAGGACATCGACAGGCATACCATACCGTTCAGCAATATATAAGGCGTTACTTCGACCGGGAATACCCATTAACAAGCGGTAGGTGGGAGCGAGAGTCTCAGCATCAAACTCCATACTAGCCGTTTCTACATATTGCGTCGTTAAAGCATATCTTTTAATAGGGTTGTGGTGAGTCGTCGCCAGGGTTACACACTTCTTTTCTCGCATTGTGTCAAGTAATGCTACTCCTAAAGCTGCCCCTTCCTGAGGATCGGTCCCAGCCCCCAACTCATCAAGCAACACAAGAGAATGACTATCAGCTTCCTCGATAATATGGATTATATTTTTTAAATGGGAACTAAAGGTCGATAAGTTTTGTTCAATACTCTGTTCATCGCCAATATCAGCATATACGGCATTGAGGTTCCCCACAAAAGAACCTTCCTCGGCAGGTATGGGCAACCCGCACCATGCAAGAATAGTACCAACACCTACAGCCTTTAAAGTCACTGTTTTCCCACCTGTATTAGGGCCAGTAACTACTAATATGCGAAAATCCCGACCGCATTCTATAGAAAGAGGAACGCCATGCTCGCCTAAAAGGGGGTGGAGCAATGAATGGAAAGCAAAAAGAGGTTTCTCGGCCAATAAGGGTAACTTCCATTTTTTTTTGTCCATAACAGTTGTTACAGCATAAAGTAAATCTATTTGGCCAAGAACCTTCTCTGCATCTAAAATAGCCCGCTCACGTGAAAGAACCTGGGCTGTGATCTCGCTAAGAATTCTTCGCTTCTCTTCTTCTTCGTCTCGAAGAAGAAGAACGAGGCGGCTGTTCAGATCCGCCATACTTCGAGGTTCCATGTACACTGAATTACCTGATCCTGAACGATCAACAATAGTTCCAGGGAATCGGGAAGCAAACTCCTGTCGAACAAGAACCGTAAAGCGGTTTTGACGATAGGATAAAATCTTTTCCTGCAACATAGAATTAAACCGAGGATTTGAAAATATCGACTGAGCGCGGGCGCGGATAGTTTGCCGCACAGAATCTTCACTCTTCCTAATTCTAGACAGATCCGGTGAGGCTGAATCAAAAAGGTTACCATCCTCATCTAAAACAGAAAGAGCCTTCATTTCCTGCGAAAAGTCACGAATTTTACGCAAAAGCACCCCAAACGGTGGAACTTCTTCTTTAATAGAACTAAGAGCTGCCTTTATTTTTTCTGCAAGAAGCAAAAGAGTACGAACGGAAAGAAGCTCTCTCCCCAAAAGAAGCCCCGTTTTTCGTGCCGATAAGAGAAGATCTTCAACGCTATCTACATTTTGTGTCCAAGGGAAATCCCCGCTACGGTCTACATAATCTCTATACGCTCGTAAGAGCTCTTGTCGTTGGTAAAGATTTTCAAGATTCTCGCTAGGAGCCAAATGAGCTAGAGTCTGGAGTCCTAAATTACTTCGTACATTTGAGGCAAAAATTGAAAGGACCTTATCCATTTCGAGAAGGCGCCATACGTCCTTATGAACTTTCATGTGGGAGTTTTTCCCCTCCTGTAATATATTGCATATGATATTCCATGTTGCTCCTTCCTTCAAAAAATGAATAGATATACGGCCAAGCAGAAGAAGCAACTCGCATAGAAATACTTTTTTCCATCCATTGGAGAGAAAAGAACGGGGACAAAGCTAGAAGGATAGCATAGAGAAACATGACCAAAACTATGGCTTTTAAAGCTCCGGCAATAGAGCCTAATATACGATCCACAAAAGAAAGGGCCGTCCAGCGGAGGAAAGCCTGAACAATACGGCAAAGGACAGTACTAGCCACTACTGCTACAAGAAAAAACAACACCATGGCAAGAATCATTACTATAGAATGATTTCCAGGCCATTTAGTCAGATACCACGTAGCTACACTTGGGGCAAAACGCCAAGCCAAAACAACTCCGCCTACTGTCCCGAGAAGAGAAAAAAACTCTCCTGAAAGACCTCGAAACAGCCCGCGAAGACAAAAGAACACTATTAATATGGCAACAGCGACGTCTACACCTAAAGCAAAGCTCATGACGAAACCGAGTCTCCTTCAGCCTCTCGAAGAACTTCCTGCAAAGACACTCCCACGCAGTCGAGACAATAAGCAAGATGAAGGCTGACCAGAAGCAAAAGATGCTCCTGGGCAACCTCCGTTCCTATAGTATTGGCAGCTTCATTCAGCAAGGAGAGAACCCGACGATACGTTTCTTCATCAAGCGCTGTCTTTAGATTATATTGCCGTTTCCCTATTTTGAGAGTTACGTCCCGTAAAGGGATAGACAAAGGATCCAACTCCTCCACTAAGAATTACGCCCTGATTCCAACTCTTCTGGAAGAAGAGCGTTGAGCTTATCGTAAACGCTCTTGACCTGACTGTCCAGTTGCGCTTTATCTTTTTGAAGAGCCATTTTTTCTCGTTCCAGCAATTCTATGTTACGCTGAAATTCTTTCGTTTCCCTAATATGCTCTAATTCTTTTTCAGAAACCTTATTTCGAAGCAGAGATGCTTCTTTCTTCAGCTGCTCATTCTCATCTTTAAGCTTAATAATAAACTCTGCTAACTTTCCAGCCAATTGTTCTATGGAATTAAGCGTTACCATTCTATAACCCCCATTCCTCTCTCTGCAAAATTATCGAAGGGTATAGCCTTGTACAACCATTTCTTCTCTAACTTTATTATGTACAGCATCCACTTCTTCATCACTGAGGGTACGAGCTGGATTACGGTAGGCTAAAGAAAAAGCCAAACTTCGTGTCCCTTCCGGGATACCCTTCCCTACATAAACATCAAAGAGTCGAAGGTTCCATAATAGTTCCCCTGCCGCCTTGCGTATCTCCATTTCCACATCACCCGCTAATTTCTCCTGAGAGACAATAAGAGAAATATCGCGATGTACCGCCGGATAAGGCGGATTTTCAACAAAAACAGGCTGGCGTTCCGTCAAAAGAGGCTCTAACGCCAACTCAAAGACATAGATGGGAGATCCCAGATCGAGCTCTCTTTCCAGAGAAGGCTTAAGACGTAGCAAATATCCCACTCTATTCCCATTAACGAAAACATGGGCCGTCTGACCACAATGGCCAAAAGGCTCTGTTCCAGGAATAAAACGGCATGCGTACCCCCGACTAGATATAATGGCCTCCACATCTCCCTTAACTGAAAGGAAATCTTCCAAATCACTATCTTTGTGAATTTTTCTTATATCTCGACCAGGGTAAACGAGGCCGGCAATGTGTTCTTCTTCTTTTATGCCACTCTCAGCTTCAGCATCTTGCAAGAAGACCCGTCCTTGTTCAAAAATACGCACTGCCTCTCTCCAGCCGGTACGTAACGATGAAGCAAGCGCATTTAAGAGACCAGGTATCATAAAAGTTCTCATAACAGATAATTCTGTGCTCAAAGGATTAGAGAGCGCAGAAAGATAAGCCCTTCTATCGTCTTCTGGAAGACAGAAAAACTTGGTATAGGATGGAGGAAGGAAACTATATGTTATGACTTCCACATACCCACGAGCTAAAGCTATCTGTCGTAGATGAGACCGAAGTTCCATTAAAGCGCCATGATCACCCCGGCTACTCATATTGCGAGGGAGACGACTCGGCATATCATTGTAGCCCCGAATTCGAGCTACTTCCTCCACAAGATCTTCCTCTATGGAGACATCAGGCCGATACGAAGGGACCTGAAACTTTCTTATATTATCCTTCTTCTCTTTCTCTATAAAACCCAAGCGATTAAGAATGCGAGAAGATTCTTCCAAATCATCCCAGAGCAAAATTCTTTGCAGTTTCTCTCTCGTTAAAGCGACATCCCTGCTTGCTGGAATATCATTGATTGCCGACAGCACATTCCATTCTGTATGAGCAGCTCCCCACTCCTTTAGAAGAGACAAAACACAAGCCATAGCTGGGTAGACAAGCTCTGGATCTACTCCTCTAGCATACCGGAACGACGCTTCGCTATTCAACCCTAAGCGGCGAGATGTTCGACTGACCCGAACAGGATCAAAACTGGCACTTTCTATAACCACGTTTTTGGTAGTATCACAAATTTCAGTGCTTTCTCCTCCCATGACTCCAGCAAGAGCAATAGGGACACCGTTACTCGTAATGAGGAGGTCTAACGAGTCAAGCACTCGCTCTTTCCCATCAAGAGTTGTCATATGCTCTCCGTCCTTCGCGGATCGCACCGTTATTTCCCGTTCAGGCAAACGGTCTAAATCAAAAGCATGGAGAGGTTGCCCCATAAGAAGCATTACTAAATTAGTCGCATCCACAACATTCGAGATCGGACGCATCCCCATGAGAGAGAGAAGGATCCGTATAGGCAGTGGAGACGGCCCTATTTTCACATCTGTAGCGAGCCCCAGAAGATAGCGGCGACACCCTCCGTCCTTAAGAGTAGGTGTACGAAAATCCATCGGCCAAAGTTGTCCTTCATCGGGACGATTTTTCATATTTTTTCTTCCTACGGCATCGGGGAAAAGAGCATAAATTTCTCTAGCTATACCAAGTGCACTGAGTAAATCCCCTCGATTAGGCGTTACAGAAACATCTAAGACCGCATCGTCTAATCGAAGATATTTTTTCAGGTCTGCGCCTACAGGAGCATCGTCTGGCAAACGTAAAATGCCAAATTCATCAGCAATATCAGGTAATCCAATTTCTTCGGCAGAAAGCATCATTCCCTGGCTCACTACCCCATCAAAATCTCGCTCAGACAATACTGTCCCGTCGGCAAGTACTGCCTGCGGAGGAGCATAAGGAATCAAATCTCCCTCCTTAAGATTGGTAGCAGCCGTTACACAATAGGCTTCACCTTTTCCATAATCCAACTGAACTACAAAAAGAGAGCTTTTATTCGGATGAGGTTTAAGGGATATAATTTTCGCAACCCATACTCCAGATAATTCTTCACAGGGATAGGTAATACCTTCTATCTCACAGCCAGTTACCGTAAGTTTTTCTGCTACATCTTTTAATGAAGCAGGAATAGAAACAAGACTATTTAACCAATTCCAGGACATTAACATGATTTATTCCTCCCGGAAAGAAGATAGGGAACATTCCCTTCAAAAAGTACGCGGAGGTCCGTTAATTTGTACTTCAATAAAGCTATACGATCAAGCCCCATTCCCCAAGCAAATCCACTATAAACTGATGGATCTATTCCGCCAGCTTTCAATACGTTAGGATGAATCATTCCAAGTCCGCCAATTTCCAACCACCCAGTTCCCTTACAAATTCGACAATGAGGATTTTTCCCAGAACACTCTATACATTCTATGTCTAGTTCAAGAGAAGGCTCGGTAAAGGGGAAATAACTTGCCCGGTAACGCGCAGCCAACGGTCTGCCGAAAATACTACGTATGAGAACTTCTAGACATCCTTTCAAGTCTGCAATAGAGACATCGCGGTCTACTAAAAGTCCTTCTACTTGATGGAACATAGGAGAATGGGTCGGGTCACTATCGCGACGATATACTTTCCCCGGGCAAATAATCCGCAGTGGAGCTCCATATTTCAGCATGGAACGAACCTGCACAGGAGACGTATGGGTACGAAGCAAGTGCTTGTCATCAAAATAAAACGTATCCTGCATATCTCGAGCGGGGTGATAAGAAGGAATGTTCAGAGCCTCGAAATTATGAAAATCATCTTCTATCTCTGGACCAAGAGCCACTGAAAACCCTAAACCAGAAAGAATGTTAATTACATCCATAGTAACCTGAACTACTGGATGGAAGCTTCCCCATAAACGTCCTCGAGAAGGAAGTGTTACATCTATCTGATCTTGCATTTCAGCAATCTCTGCTTCTCGTTTTTCCAGAGAGACCTTACTCGATTCCAGATTTTCTTCCAACTCATCTCTAAGTTTATTGACGAGCTGTCCTACTTCTGGCCTTTTCTCGGGAGGCAACGAACCAAGAGTCTTCAACAGAGCAGTGACTTTCCCTTTTTTACCGAGGAAGTGAACCTTTATCTGCTGTATCTCATCTGCCGTTCGAGCCTGTCTAAGCTGGTCGAGGAAATCTTTTCTACACTTTTGAATGTCATCGTATATTTCACTCACGCCCCATTACCCTCCCTTTTTCGTTCTTCCTGAATAATTTCAAGCAGTATATCCAGGTCTTTCTTTTTACCGGCTATCAAAAGTCGGTCATCCTTTTCAACAACTGTATCGGCAGAAGGAAGGAATCTTGACCCCTTCCTATCGAAAAGCAACACCATTGCATTATACTTTTTCCTAAATTCTTGTTCTGCCAAGGTCTTACCTATCATCTCAGCAAGCGGCGTAATTTCACCCACAAGATAGTCCCCACCGGGAAGTTGAGAAAAACTCGTCAACCAAGGATGAACAAACTGTTCCGCTACCCGTTGCCCCATATCTCTCTCGGGAAATATGACTCTATGGGCTCCAACACGGGAAAGCACCCTTGCATGGAGAGCCGTCTGGGCTCGTGCTACAACGAGAGGGATATTAAACCCTTTAATAATTGTAGTAGCCAAAATACTAGCCTCCACATTCTCTCCAATAGTAATCACTGCTATATCCGCCTCTTTAGCACCTACTTTTATAAGAGCGTCTTCATCGGTAGCATCCAACTGAGCTGCTAAATCTATAATATCCGCCACTTCTTCTACCTTTAGAGGGTTTGCATCAACACCTACAACATATTGATTCAATGCTGCCAGTTTCTCGCAGAGAGAAAACCCAAAACGCCCCAAACCAACTACTAATATCATTTTTCGCTCTTCGGCCATAACAAGCCTCCTAGCCTATCGGTATATTCGTTGTAGCATAGTTTACATTATCTCTTGTCTCATGACTCACTATGCCATACATGAATGTAAGGATACCAACCCTCCCCCAGAACATCAACAAGACAAGGATCATTTTACCTATAGAAGAAAGGGAAGAAGTGATACCCAACGAAAGGCCCACTGTCCCCATAGCGGAAAAAGCTTCAAAAATAAGGGTATGGAAAGGAACTGATTCTGTTATAGATAGAGCAATTAAACTCATCAAAACTGTACCGAAATAAAGGACCGTAAGCGTTAGTGCCCGCCGTATATTGTCCATAGGAACAGCTCTATTCCACAGAACAACATGTTTTTTTCCTCGCAACTCTGTGAAGGTGGATACCATAAGCAAGCCAAACGTTGTCGTTTTTATGCCACCACCAGTAGATCCAGGAGATGCTCCTATAATCATCAGCAAGCACGTTATAAATAACCCCAAAGAAGAAAATTGCGCTTGATTAATTGCATCAAATCCCGCTGTACGAGGAGTAATACTTTGGAAAAGAGCGTTCCAAATTTTCAAAATAGGAGACATCCCTTGAAACGCACCATCCCAGTCTGAAATAAGGAAAAGAGTCGTGCCAACAGTTATCAATCCTGCCGTAACAACCAAAACAAAACGGCAATGAGGAGCTAAACTTTCACCCCGAGTGGTGTATCGCCAAACTCCAGATAACACAAGGAATCCTGCACCACCAGAAACAATAAGAAACATAATAGTCGCCGGAACCCAAAACGTATTGGCATACCCCTCCAAACTGTTGGAGAAAAGAGAAAAGCCTGCGTTACAGAAAGCACTTATACTGTGAAAAATAGCGAGGTACAGTGCTCGGACTGGGGAATAGTCTTTAACAAAAGCAATAAAGAGAGGGATGCAGCACAGCCCCTCTATGAGAATTGTCATTTTAAGTATTTTCATCAAAAGGCGAACTGCTCCGGCGGGAGTATCCAAACCTAATCCTCCAGCAAAAAGGAGCCGTTGACGGATCCCTATCTTTTGCCGCAGCAGCAAAAGAAGAGCTGTAGCGGCAGTCATAACCCCTAACCCCCCAAGTTGTATCAGAGCCAAAACAACCCACTGAGAGGCTAAACAAAGGTCCTGCCCAGTATTCACAACAGAAAGCCCAGTAACACACAAAGCAGATGTCGCCGTAAAAAGAGCATCAACAAAAGCTATAGGCTTCCCCCACGCCATATTGAGGGTCCATATAAGGAAGGTTCCTACCACGACTAGCGATAGGAACCCTCCAACAATGGTCCTCTCTACTCTGAGAGAACTATAGGTTTTCAAAATTACAGCCCCAAAGCGTCTCTAGCCTGCTCCACCAATCTTACAAAGGCTGGCATGTCGTTAATAGCCAACTCAGAAAGCATCTTCCTATTGATAGAGATGCCGGCTTTCTTAAGCCCATTCATCAGGGTGCTATATGACATCCCCTGAGCACGTGCCGCAGCATTAATACGAGTAATCCACAAACGACGAAACTCTCTTTTCTTAATCTTACGATCATCATAAGCCCTCGAAAGGGAATGAAGGAAAGCTTCTCGTGCTCTTCTGTAAACATTTTTCTTTCTGCCCCAATATCCTTTTGTAATGGCAAAAAGTTTCTTTCTTTTCTTATTGCTTGTGCTACCACCCTTAACACGAGGCATAGCATGTCACCTCTTTCAATCTATCTATTAAAAGTTTTAAAATCTATGAATGCATCTTGCCCCTAGCTATAAGGAAGCAGCCGTTTCATATCTGTAGTCAATGCATCAGAAACATATCCAGCCTTACGAAGACGACGAATTCTGCTTCTGCTCTTCCCTGTCAAAAGGTGCCCTCTTCCATTTTTCCTATAAGCAAACTTTCCAGTACCTGTAGCTGCAAATCTTTTTTTCGCACCAGAATGGGATTTCAATTTAGGCATAATAAATACCCCCTTCCAATAAAGAAATATAATCCTCCAACGTTTATTCAGTTTTTCCAGAGGAAGAACCCTGGTTCGGATTATCGGTGTTTTGATTGTTCTGGTCTTTTTTCGGCTGTTTATTACTCCCTTCCTTGGGCTTTACCGGCCCTGCAGGAGTAATCATTATCCTCATATAGCGGCCTTCCATTCGAGGTTCGCCTTCATGTTTCCCCAAGCCTTCGCAATCGCGAATCACTCTCTCCAAAACCTCCCGCCCCTTGTCAAGGAAAGCCATCTCACGACCACGGAAGAAGACAGAGACCTTTACTCGATGCCCATTCTTCAAGAAATTCTGCACAGCCCGAACCTTAAAATCATAATCGTGCTCATCAATTTTCGGGCGCATCTTCATCTCTTTCAAGGTCTGGCCCTTTTGTTTTTTCCTTGCATCCTTTTCTTTTTTCTGCTGCTGATAACGATATTTACCGTAGTCAAGAATGCGACATACAGGCACTTTAGCCTGAGGAGCAACCTCTACAAGGTCCAGCCCTCTTTCTTCAGCCATTCGTAAAGCTTCTTCTACAGCAGTTACACCTATTTTTACTCCGTTTTCATCGATCAGCAGAACTTCCCTCGCGGTAATTTCCTCATTGACGCGGGGTTCCCCTTCTTCTCTCTTGGCTATAACCTTTCACCTCCGTGATAAATATAAAAAAGGGCCGATGGAAAACCACCGGCCCTCATACTGTACGCACACAAATCTTTTACAGTCTAACCAGGCAACAGCTATTCGCGTCACCAGGTGAGAGGGTGGCCTCTACTTTGTTTGATAGAGAGAACTATATCACAGTCTTCTAAATATAGCAATTACCTACAAACAAGAGGGTTAAACTCCTCTTTAAGTAATATATTTAAGAACTTTTCTATAGACATGGCACCGAGATCTCCTTTACTCCTCTCTCGAGGAGCCACTTCTCTATTTGACATCTCCTTTTCCCCAAGGACTACCATATAGGGAATCTTCTGCATTTGAGCGTCACGAATTTTCTTTCCTAACTTCTCATCTCGGCTATCTACTTCCACTCGAATACCTTTATTTGCTAATTGCTCCTGCACTTCCTTGGCATATCCCAAGAAATCTTCAGAAATAGAAAGTAATTTCACCTGCACTGGGGCCAACCAATAGGGGAAAGCGCCGGCATATTGTTCTATAAGTATGCCAAAGAATCTCTCCAAACTTCCTAAAATAGTCCGATGAAGCATTACCGGACGGTGCTCTTTTCCATCAGCGCCTACGTAAGATAGGTCGAATTTCTCAGGCATCTGGAAGTCAAGCTGAATCGTTCCACATTGCCAGGTCCGACCAATACAATCCTCAAGATGAAAATCTATCTTCGGCCCATAAAAAGCCCCATCTCCAGGGTTTATATGATAGTCCATATTAGTTTCCTCTAGCGCCTCTTGCAACGCCCCTTCTGCTACACGCCACTGTTCCTCTGATCCCATGGAATTCTCCGGCCGGGTGGAAAGTTCCATTGTATACTTAAAACCAAAAACGTCTCTGTAAATATACTGACATAATCTCATAATGCCCTTTATTTCATCTTTAACTTGATCTGGCGTACAGTAAAGATGAGCATCATCTTGGGTAAAGCATCGAACCCTCATTAACCCATGCAACACTCCTGATCGCTCATGTCTATGTACTGTGCCAAGCTCCGCCATACGCAACGGGAGATCCCTATAGCTTCGGATCTGGTTTTTATAAATAAGAATTCCACCAGGACAATTCATAGGTTTAATAGCAAAAGGCATCTCATCAATCTCTGTGAAATACATATTATCTCGATAGTGATCCCAGTGCCCAGAGCGGATCCAAAGGCTGCGGTCAAGTATAAGGGGCGTTCTGATCTCGCAATATCCGTTTCTTTCGTGCACCTGCCGCCAGAATTCCGTCAATTTATTGAGAATCACCATACCCTTGGGGTGGAAAAAGGGAAAGCCAGGCCCTTCAGGCTGAATACTAAACAGATCAAGTTCCTTCCCTATTTTCCGATGATCCCTGTTTTTAGCTTCTTCAATTTTTGTAATATACGCTTCCAACGACTCTTCATCAGCAAACGCAGTTCCGTAGACACGAGTTAACATTATGTTTTTCTCGTCGCCCCTCCAATATGCCCCTGCCACTGAAAGAAGTTTAAAGTGTTTTATCCAGGATGTATTGGGGATATGAGGGCCACGACATAAGTCTACATAATCTCCCTGCTTATAGAGACTTACTGTAGGAGCATCTATCTCTTCTATAAGCTCTACCTTATAGATCTCATTGCGCTTCTTAAAAAACTCTATAGCCTCTTCTTTAGAAAGCTCAACCCTTTCAAGAGGAAAAGCTCGCTTCGCTAAGCGATGCATCTCCTTTTCTACTTTTGGAAGATCTTCTTCCGATATAGTTTCCGGCAGTTCCATATCGTAATAAAAGCCATCTTTAATAGAAGGCCCTATCCCAAAACGACTCTCAGGATAAAGAGTCTGGAAGGTCTGTGCCATTAAGTGCGCTGTTGAGTGGCGAAGAATTTCTAACCCTTCCTCGCTCTTTTCATCAACAACTTCAAGCGTTCCGCTCTCATGAATATCTGCCGATAGATCTAGAAGCTGACCATTCAGCTTGGCTGCCACTGCCCCTTTATGGGCACCCCACTTCTTTAAAACGTCTAGAACCTTTCCTTCTTCCAGAGACAATTCCTTGGCATCTGGCCCTTTCAATTCAAACATCTGAATACCTCCCTGCTGAAAATAATTAAGCCCACATCGCTCTTTCTGGAGACGATGTGGGCTTGATCGCGGTTCCACTCCAGTTCCAACTTTTTATTAAAAGTTGGCCCTCTTTGCGCTATAAGGGGCACTCCCCTGCACCTTATCCTTTAAAGGCTTCGATGCCGACTCCAGGATGGTTTTCGTAAAAGTCCGCTGGAAGAGGCTTTCAGCCTATAACCTCTCCTCTCTGTTCAGCTTGAACTTAAACTACTCTTCCCTTCATTGCCGTAGATATTCAGATATGCCTATTTGGCGAGATTTATACTACCTCTGCGCCAGAATGTCAACCAGCATCAATTCATTCCAGTACTTCCAAAACCGCTCTCTCCCCGCTGTGAAAGAGAGAGATTGGAAACTTCTTCCCATTCTAGCTGCGCCACGGAAGCTAGAACCATCTGAGCTATTCTATCTCCTGGTTTTACGTGGTAAGGAGACTCACCGTGGTTAATCAAAATAACCCGTATCTCTCCACGATAATCGCTATCAATAGTGCCTGGAGCATTAAGCACAGTGACGCCCGAGCGTAAAGCTAAACCACTACGAGGTCTCACCTGAGCCTCATAGCCTTCAGGTAACTCTATGTACAGTCCAGTCCCTACGCTTCCCCATCCTCCTGGCTGTAGCACCAACTCTTCTGAAGCCCTAAGATCCACTCCTGATGAATAAGGGGTCCCGTATTCCGGTAAAGGGATGTCCTTACTTTGCCGGACAATTTTTACCGAAACTCGTCTCATCGGCGAGGGCCTCCCTGAGAGCGGCGATCCTGCCCCCCTCTTTCTTTTCCACTGCGATCATACCCACCGGTACGGCGCCCAGTGCTTGTGGGACGAGTGGCAGCGGCAGCCGCCACCTGAGAAGCAATAAGAGTTTCTCGTGTTTTTTCTTCGTTTAAAGAGGAGGCGAATCCTTCTTTTACCACCCGATCTTCTTGGTCAAAAAGTTTTTTACGAGTCAAATTCGTCCGTCCCATATCATCTATTTCCTTTACCATGACAAGAACAGCATCCCCCACAGAGAAGACATCCTCTACTTTCCCTACACGATGAGGGCTTATCTCGCTTATATGCAAAAGCCCCTCTTTTCCAGGGAGGCACTCTACGAAAGCACCAAAATTCATTATTCTGGTTACCTTCCCGAGATATATCTCTCCTGGCTCTAACTCCTTCGTTAGCCCCCTGATCATAGCAAGAGCTTTTTCTACCCCTTCGCTGGTCGTACTCGCTATATAAACTTCCCCTGAATCTTCTATATTAATTTTCGCACCAGATTCTTGCGTAATGCTGCGAATCATCTTACCACCTGGCCCAATAACATCTCGTATCTTTTCAGGATCAATATGAGTAACGTAAATTCGAGGAGCATACGGAGAAAGTTCCGTAGGCTGGGAAATGGCCGATCCCATAATATTGAGGATAGTCATTCGACCTTCTTGGGCCTGATTCAAAGCTTTCTTAAGGATATCTCGCGTAATACCTCCAGCCTTATTATCCATTTGCAGGGCAGTAACACCGTCTCGAGTTCCAGCAACTTTAAAATCCATATCTCCATAATGATCTTCCAGACCTTGAATATCCGTAAGGATTTCTACTTTTTCTCCCTCTTTGATAAGCCCCATAGCTATTCCAGCCACGTGCTTTTTTATTGGAACTCCGGCTGCCATAAGGGCCAGACTTCCACCACAAATCGAGGCCTGAGAGCTGGAACCATTGGATTCGAGAATATCAGATACTATTCTAACGACATAAGGGAAATCTACTTCATCTGGAATCATGGGGCGCAACGCTCGTTCTGCCAACGCTCCATGACCAATCTCTCTTCGTCCCGGCCCCCTCATGGGGCGAACTTCACCAACAGAGTAAGGAGGGAAATTATAGTGAAGAATGAAGCGTTTATTTGGCTCATCCTGTTTAAGGCCGTCCAAAATCTGATCATCAACACCCATCATACCAAGAGTGGCAACAACAAGCGCTTGAGTCTCACCTCGAGTAAATAAAGCTGAGCCGTGTACCCGTGGCAATACGTCCACTTCACATGTGATGGGACGAATTTGGTTCATTGCTCGCCCATCGACTCGTACATGTTCGTCTAGAATACGGGCTCGCATAGTCTTTTTAACCATCTCATCAACCGCAGCGCTAATGTACCCTTCAGATTCAGGATAGGTTTCTGCAAAACGGTCTATTGCTGTATCTTTAATAGACTGAATCCTATCTGCCCGGGGTTTCTTCTTATGAATACACACCGCTTCATAGACACTTTGCTGCATTGATTCATGGAGCCATTGATCTATATCTGGCAATACCTCTGGGGCTGGTATTTCTACCTTTTCTTTCCCCATCTCTTTCCGCATCTCTTCCTGCAGCGCCACTATCTTTTTTATCTCTGCATGGGCCAGATCCAAAGCATCTACAAGAAGTTCTTCCGATACTTCATTAGCTCCAGCCTCCACCATTGTAATACCATCTTTATGACCAGAAACAAGCAAATCCAGTTTAGAATTTGCCATCATTTCTTCTGTCGGATTCACTACAAGCTGATCATCTATATACCCGATTCGCACCGCGCCAATAGGGCCTCCCCAAGGGATCTCAGAAATCATAAGGGCTGCAGAAGCTGCGTTAATGGCCAACACACTCGGCGGGTTCAACTGATCTACAGATAGAACCGTAGCCACAACCTGAACTTCGTATCTCAGATTTTCATCAAAGAGGGATCGGATGGACCTATCCACAACTCTAGCACTCAATATAGCCGTTTCAGTAGGACGTCCTTCTCTTTTAATAAACCCACCTGGAATTTTCCCGGCCGAATAATAACGTTCCTCAAAATCCACCACTAATGGGAAAAAATCTATTCCCGTTCTCGGGGTATCGTTGATACAGGCAGTTGTTAAAACTACTGTATCTCCAACTTGGGCTACAACAGCTCCATTCGCTTGTTTAGCCACTTTCCCCATCTCAAAGGTCATAAGCTGACCTCCGATCTCGATTGAAAATTTCTTTTCCATACGTTGTTCCTCCTCTATTTTCTACCTCTTCGAAATTCACTGGATAAGAATAACACATTGAGCAAAAAAAGTGCGAGAGCCAACAGCCGCTCTCGCACAAAACTTTCATTCTTTTTTAAGAAAAAAAGATCTAATCTTCACTCGATTAGTGACGAAGCCCAAGTCGCTCAATCAGCTCTTTGTATCTGTTAAAATCTTTGTCTCTCAGATAGCGAAGAAGCTTACGCCGCTTACCAACCATCTTAAGAAGCCCCCGTCTTGAATGGAAGTCATTCGTATGCTTTTTCATGTGTTCCGTCAGTTCTCTAATGCGAGTGGTTAACATTGCAACCTGAACCTCAGGAGACCCAGTATCAGCACTGTGTGTACGAAATTCCTCAATGATCTGCTGTTTCTGCTCTTTCTCTAGCATATAACTCACCTCATAGGCTAAAATCCCGAAACCAAGAAATACATCTACCTGTATATCCTAGTAAAGGGTCTTAGCAATATTATCACGATGATAAGATTCTGACAATTGCCCATTCCGTAGAAAAATACCCTCGGCAAAAATACAGAATTTTATAGAATATCTAATTCTGCACTCGACATGGTTTTAAAGATATGGTTAAATAATAAAGAGTTAACGTAAATTGCAAAAATCTAGGAGCGGGGGGGGGATAGACATGTCGTTGCTTATTATCGAAGATAATAAGGATCTTGTCCAGGTTCTCGCCGAAGGCTTTGCAGAGAGTGGGTACTCTGTGGAGCGAGCTTATACAGGAGAAGAGGGCCTGGAGAAGGCAAAGAATCCAGAATGTGAATGTATTATTCTGGACCTTATGTTGCCAGGAATTAGCGGTCTAGAAGTACTTGACAGACTTCGGGCCGACGGAGTAGTTACACCTATCATTATTTTGACAGCCAAAGACAGCGTAGACGATAAAGTGGAAGGCCTCAATAAAGGTGCAGATGATTTTCTTGTAAAACCTTTTGATTTCCGCGAGCTACTTGCACGTGTTAGAACGTTGTTAAGACGGAATGTAGACCTACAACATCATTTACTTCACTGTGGACCTCTCACAATGGATCCTGTTGCTCGGGAATGCCGAGTAGAAAATGATGTTTTACCACTGAGAAGAAGAGAGTTCGATATCTTGGATCTTCTTTTGCGTCATGAAAATCAGGTTTTTACCAGGGAAAAGATTATTTCTCAAGTTTGGCAAAAAGAATATGATGGAACGAGCAACGTAGTGGATGTCCATATTAAATATTTGCGAGACAAGCTTCGCGAATACGGTTTGGACACAATTGTAGTAACCGTACGAGGAGTAGGGTATAAAGTTAGTTGCCCCGAGTGCAGTTAAACGGGCGCCAACAATGCGCCAGTGATAAGCTTTGCGACCTCGCAAACTACTCAAACTACTGAAGAGATTCTCTTATAATGTTATAACAAGACGGGGGGGCAATCTGAAGTTAGTCAGGTTGTCCCTTTTTGCCATGCTTGTTATTTTTGTCTCTATTGTAGCTGGCATCTGGTCCTATAAGACCGGGAAAATTATCATTGCGCACTTGTTCTGGGCCGTAACAATTGTAATTCTTACTTTTCTTTTTTGTTATTGGCATATGGAGCTCCGTTTTATGATCCCCCTCCGAAAGGTAGCTATCAGTTTACATAAACAGCGAAAGAAAGAAGACCATGTTCGAATCCCTTTTCTCGGGGAGCAACCAGTACTAGTGGAACTGCGCAATAACGTAAACGACCTTCTGAACCAGTATGACGAATCCATGGCTCAGCTTAAGCAGCTTTCTGCCGATACAAGTCACGAACTGAGAACGCCTCTTTCCGTTATAAAAGGGAAAATAGAGATAGCCCTTATGACCCCAAGAGAACCTCAATATTACCAACAAAAGTTTGAAGAAATTCGAATGCATGTAGATAATATGCAGCAAATAGTCGAGGCCATTTTGGAGCTATCCCGTTTCTCAAAATTTGCAGGTCCCGAATGGATGGAGCCAATAGACCTTCTTATGGCCGCCGATGAAGCCTGTGAAAACATGGCTCCTCTCATAAAGAAATCAAGACACCAAATCCTGAAGCAGAAGCTTTCTTTTGCTCCAGTTTTTGGGAGCCTGGATTTGCTTACTCGGGTCGTCTCAAACCTTTTAGATAATGCCAGCAAATACACTCCCGAAGGGGGAACCATCGGAGTGGAAACATGGAGCGATATAAAAAAGCAAAAAGCTTATCTGAGGGTATGGGATACAGGACAAGGTATGGATGAATATGCCATTCAAAAGTGCCGAGATCTCTTTTGGCGTGCCGATACTGCTCGAACTGGCGGCGGCTATGGACTTGGCCTCTCTTTGGTACAACGTATAGCAGAACTCCATCGAGCTCAAATGGATATACAATCAACAATTGGGAAGGGGTCTTCGTTCACCCTTGCTTTTAAGTTAGACAGTAACGCACTTTCCGATTATGACACCTACTAAACAACCCGAGAGCTTCTGGGATGTGACTCCCCTAGAAGCTCTCGGGTATTATTTTATTTGATTTTGATTATGAGTTAAAACAAACTCACTAAAAACTCATAGACACAAAGAACGTTCGTCCATCCCGCGCAAGAAGAAGCACCACAGAACGGTCTTTCTCACCAACAGCCCTATCCAAGTCGCTTACTTTGGCTATTTTTCGCCCGTTAGCTTCTAAAATCATATCTCCCTCTCGAATGCCCGACCTCATAGCAAAAGAGCCAGCTTCAACCCCAACTATAACAATACCATCATCTCTCTTAAGTCCATACTTCGAACGCAGCTGACTTGTAACATCACTCACCCGCAAACCGATGGTACTTAAAAGCTCTGAAGTCTTAGGAGCCTGAGTTGTATCCTCTGCCCCATCTGGAGAAGAAGATACTTCTGCCAACTTCACCGTTACTTTTTGCACATCTCTTTTCCTGACGATGTCAATCTCTACTTTGTCTCCAGCCATAGATTGCCGAATTTTATAGACAAAATCTTGATGGTTTTTAATTTTATTCCCATTTACAGCTGTTACTACATCTCCACGCTGAAGCCCAGCCTTTGCCGCAGGAGAGCCCGGAACCACATCGCTAATAACAGCTCCTTCCTCTTCTTTTACGCCATAAGCTGAGGCAAATTCCTTGGTAAGAGGCTGGACATACACTCCTAACCATCCTCGTTTAACTTTGCCATATTTTACCAAGTCATTCATAACCTGCTTCGCCATGTTTATAGGAATAGCAAAACCTATCCCTTGAGCATACGGGACAATAGCGCTATTAATGCCCACTACTTCCCCAGAAAGATTAATGAGGGGGCCGCCGCTATTCCCAGGGTTAATGGCCGCATCAGTTTGTAAAAAACCTTCAAAATTAACATCTCCAGCATGGATACTTCTATTTTTAGCAGAAATAACTCCCACCGTTACAGTGTGTTCAAGTCCAAAGGGGTTTCCTATGGCTACGACCCACTCCCCTACCTCCAAACGATCAGAATCACCCAAGTTTAATACAGGAAGTTTCTTTGCTTCGATCTTAATGACAGCCAAATCAAAAGTGGGATCTGTGCCAAGAACCTTCGCCGGAAACGTTCGGCCATCCGAAAGAGTCACTGTAATTTTATCAGCACCTTCTACTACATGGTTATTTGTCAAAATCTGTCCCTCTTCTGTTACAACAAAACCAGAGCCACGACCCTTCATTGGAATAGTGCGAGAAAATCGTTGAAACTCATCGCCAAAGAACTGCCTGAAGATAGGGTCATCAGGGAAAGGCATTACTGACCGAGTAACCATGGTTTCCACGTCAATATTCACTACTGCTGGAGACGTTTCTTTTGCTATCTTAGCCACCGGATTCCCCGTAAAAACATCCTGCGCCAATATAGGAGTCGTGCTCATGACCCCGAAAAGAACCGCCAAAACGGCGATAAAAGCAATCACATTACACGTTCTTTTCACCATACTTCACCTCCGCTAAAATATCTCTTGTTCATTACACTCTTATTGTATAAGGATTAAAGGAAAAGGCATCGTAGGTTTTACCTATCTCATAATAATGAACTTTCCTGGTCTCGGCGCTGCTACTAAAACTATGGTCGACGCATTTGAACAATGGAAAAGACACCCCATACTGCACCTGTGATTACAAGAAAGGAACTGCTCATAAAAAATGAACGCCTTTGGGCAAACCAATCGATACGCAAAGGATCGATAAGGAAGCGGGAACAACCATATAAAAAGCAAAAAAGAGGCCAAAGAATCGCTTGGTGATGTTTTCTTTCTAATGCACCTATTCGTCCCTCTACTTCTTGAAGAATCCAGAGTATTGCAAGGGCACTAAAAGCATAATAAAGCTCTGTAGGATGACGAAGAAGCCGATTTGGGTCAATGGGAAAACGTATCCCCCAAGGAAAAGAAGTCTCCACTCCGGCGCAACATCCGTTCAAAAAGCACCCCCATCTTCCTATAGCAAGAACTACGGAAGCAGGCAAAGCAGAAGCCTCTGTAACTCGCCATAATGGGATCTTCCGTACCCATAAAATGATAAGGGTGCCCAAAACTCCTCCTATAAAAGCATGGAAGGAAGAAAGACCTCCCTCTCCAAAATAAAACAAGCGCAGGGGATTTTCCCAAATAATGCCAGGATGCTTAAGATATATACTGACGCTCATTCCCGCTATAATACCTAAACCTGCTCCTGACAATAAAAATATTACATCATGTGGAAGCAGCCCATAGCGAATCACTGAACGAGAGTATGTCCATAAAAAACCTACAAATAAAGCAACGGTCCACAGCATATAATAGCTGTAGACCGTAAAAGAACCAAGATGGAACAAGACCTGATGCATCTTTTAATAGCGTCGCTTTCCTCGCTGGGATAGCGTAGGGCAAATTATAACTTTTCGAGACGGCTCTTCCCCCACAGATCGAGTGGTTACATCTTCTCTATCCTTCAGTGCCAAATGGATAATCCGTCGCTCCCAACTCGTCATAGGCTCAAGATAGGCAGGTTTCCCTCTTCGTATAGCCTTTCTGGCAGCAGCAAGAGCTAAACGTTGAAGACTTGCCTCTCTTCTATCACGGTACCCATCGCTATCTAGATGGAGACGCCCCTCTCTATTTTCATCACGAAGCATTAGGTTCAGCAAATATTCCATGGCTTTCAATGTCTCTCCGTATTTGCCAATAACAATACCTGCATCTTCTCCAGAAAGATTCAAAACTCCTTCTTCGGAACCGTCTACTGTAACAGACAAATTCATGAAAGATAAAAGATCTGTGGCCACCTCTTCCCCTTTCAAAACACAAAGAGGGGCTATTGGCCATACTTCTACTCGAAGTTTTCTTCCCAGCAAACCAAAAAAGCTTTTTTCCTCTTCTATAATTTTGACAAAGAAATCGTCAGGGTTCAAACCAAACCGAGCCGCAGCCTGTTTTTTAGCTTCTTCAACAGAACTTACTTCGAACACCATTTTGTCCTGCTCTGTCATTGATAGTCCTCCCTCAACACAAAACCCTGTGCAGGATATGCTACTCTTCTCCTTTTCCAGAGGGTCTATTTTTATGAAGTACGGGCTTATTCTGTAACTCCACAGCAGTTTTTTTGGTAATCCACCACTGCTGAGCAACTCCCAGAAAAGAAGAAACCCCCCAATAAAGCAAAACGCCTCCCGGCAAACTAAGACAAATGAAGGTCAGGAAAAGAGGCATAAACCAGCTCATCATTGCCGCTTGCGGATTCCCAGAAGAACTCAGTTGTTGCTGAGCCCACGTAAGAAATCCCACCACCACAAGGAGAAGAAGGTTGCCGCCATATACAGAAACATGTACCAATCCAGCAGGATTTGAAAGGATTCCAGAGAGGACAGTCATGGCTCCAATTTTCGTTTCAGCAGAAAGAGATACCGCCTTTGCCAAGGTCGTTAAAACCGACCCTTCAAGGCTGATAAATCCTAAAAAAGGTTCACTGCCAAAATTGTAATTCATAAGCAACCGGAAAAGAAGGATCAAGATCGGAAGTTGTACGAGAAGAGGTAAACATCCAGCAGCTGGATTCACCTTATTTTCCTTGTACAAATTCATAATCTCTCTGTTAAGAGTCTCCTTGTCATCCTTATATTTCTCTTGCAGCATTTTCATACGGGGTTGCAGCACCTGCATTTTCTGCATGCTTACCATCTGTTTATGCGTTAGAGGGTGAAGCAAAACCCTCACAGCTAGAGTCAGCAAAATAATAGCCAGACCCCACGATCCTGTCAAATTATGAAGTGTTTCCAAGATAAGAAGCATAAAATCCCCTGCTGCTTTCCAGAGAGCACCCACTCTATTCACCATCCTCAATCAGAATTATGCAATTTAGGGTTATTAGGCACAGGATCATATCCTCCAGGGTGCCAAGGACCGCATTTTAAAATACGAATCACCCCGAGACGTATACCTGTCAATACCCCATATTTCTCTATGGCCTCAAGAGTATATTGAGAGCAAGTAGGATAAAATCGGCAATTTTTGCCCAACATAGGAGAGATACATTTTTGATAGAAACGAATCGCCGCTACAGCACATTGCGTTCCTATTTTCATTCAATTATCACTTCGATCCTTCTCAAGATCCCACTTTTCTCCTGGCCATACATCGTTAAGAAGCCCTAACCCTTTCAACAACTTGGCCATATCATAATATACTTCTCGGCTTCCTGCAGAAAGCCCTGCTGTACGAAGAGAGAAAACATACCAATATGGCCCTTTCATCCAAGGGAGAAGCCGACGGACTCCTTCCCTTAAAATACGTCTCCCCCTGTTGCGAACATGCGCTTTCCCTTGACGCTTCCCCACTGCAAAACCGACTCTGGTACAGCTATCTGGCGCCTGAACAAACAGCAACCGCACCAGCTCGCCTTTGGAGCGACTGCCGGTGCGGAAAACATGATCATATTCCCAACCCTTTTTGAGTCGCACAGAGCGTGAATACCCGAGTTTCAAAGCTACACAGTCAGGCGTTTACGCCCCTTGCGTCTCCGGTTGCGAAGAATTCTCAATCCGCTGGGAGAGCTGGAACGGGCAAGGAAACCCATTTTTCTCTTTCGCGGTCTATTATGGGGCTGAAAAGTACCTTTATTCACGACTACACCTCCCAGAAACAAAGTCACACACAGACGCAAAAAGACTGAAAATCAATCAGCTTTGATACTATATCACACCGTTTTCCCATGAGCAACAGAATTGGTTTTAACAGATAATCGTCTTATAGGTACTGGTGGCAAATCTCTACGTATATGCCAGCTCTGCCTATCTATTACACGGCCATCGAGAATAACGGCTCTGCCACGATCATGACTGGAACGAATGAGACGACCTATAGCTTGGCGAAGGAGCATACGAGCTTGAGGAAGAGTTACAGAAAGAAATGCTTTTTTCCCCTCTAATTCGTTCCTGGCCTGTATTATGGGATCTTTGGGATGGGGGAATGGAATGCGATCGATAATGACTTGCGTTAACCCTTCTCCCGGAACATCAACCCCTTCTCTAAAAGAAACGCTGCCGACAAGAACACTGGAGACATCTTCCCTAAAACGTTCCAATAGTTCTGTACGAGGCAAATCGTTCTGGACAAACACATCATAGTCTCTTTTAATTCGCTTCATCCACTCCCCTACTTTTTTGACGAGACGCATAGAGCTTAAAAGGACAAGAGAGCTCCCTCTGTTCTCGTCACAAAGATGCTCCACCACACGACACACACGTTCATCATATCCTTCATCAATCACTCGAAGCCCTAAATCTACAATCAAAACTTCCATTTGATGGGGCAAATCGAAAGGAGAATTCAGAACACACGTTTCAGTTGGTTCTATGCCTGTTTCTCTCTGCCAGAATTCAAAAGAGCCACCCACTGTCATCGTTGCAGACACAGCAAATATTTTTTTCGGGTTTTGAGAATGAAGGCCTTCAGAAACACTAGCAGAACAAACTGTCGGCTCACTTACGAGTATCCGTTTTTCACGCCAGTATGCCCACTCAGGGAAGTGCTCAACAGCCAAGCACCAAAGAAGAGAATCAGAAAAAAGCCTCAACTCTTCTACCCAAGCTAGAGCTATAGCCAACTGATCTTCATCTCTATTAAACCCCTCATCGGCTCTAAACTCGTCCACCTGATCTAAGATTTTCAAAGCCTCTTCTATATGGGAAACCACGAGTTGCCCACTACGAAAAAGCTCGTCATTTTTAGAGGGGATTAACACGCCATCTGGAGTTGACACTTCCAATAGTTCAAAAAGACGATTCCCCTCCTCTCTGGCTAATGAGAGTTGATCTCGTAAAGTTATTACATTCTCTTCTCTCGTTTGTAAATAAGATTCCGCTATCGATGCTCCCTTGCTCCGCAATAAACGAACCAGATCTTCCCAAGCAACACTTACAGAAGTTACAGATCGGGCAGCATCTACCATACGATGAGCTTCATCACAGATTAAAATGTGGAAATCTACTGGGAAAGCCTTTCCCGCTCCAAGAACATACGCAAAGTACATATGATAATTAGAAACAACAACATTCCAGTCTTGGGCCTTTTTAAGAGCCTTTTGGACAAAACACTGTTCTCTATAAGGACATCGATGGCCTAGGCACCCTCTCATCTGGGCTGATACCCTGGGGAAAATGGGAGAGTCTGAGGGGAGCTTGAGCTCTGAAAGATCGCCAGTCTCCGTTCTCTGTAACCACTCGGAAAGGTACATAGAAGCCGCACCACTATCTCCAAAAGAAAGGAACCCTTCATGCTCCATCTCTAACGCCCGGCGAAGACACACATAATTGTTTCTCCCTTTGAGAAGCCCATAAGAAAAATGAAGACCTAACACTTCCCCTAAACGAGGTAGGTCTTTTCGAATCAGCTGTTCTTGCAAGGTAATTCCAGCAGTGAGAACCAAAATCTTCTCCTCAGCAGGGATAGCCGCTAAAAGAGCTGGGATAAGAAGTGCAAATGTTTTTCCTACCCCAGTAGGAGCCTCTGCCGCTACAATGCTTTCTTCTCTTGATTCCAATACTTCCCAGACTTTTTGGGCTAATAATAATTGCGGTTCCCTATATTCATAATTATCAAAATGCTTCTCCAAGACCCCTCCTGGAGCAAATATCTGATTCATAGGGCTCTCTATAATCATCGGAATAACCTCTCTTCTCTATGGCGAAACCACAAGTCTATTGCTAATATATCAAAGAGCGTGTTAAAATGTGGTGCGTTTTATGGGGAGGAGGTGAAGGAAATGCCCAACAAGAAGTCCGCAGAAAAAAGGATGAGAACCAGCGAAAAGAACCGGCTTTACAATCGTTATTGGTCGAGCCGCTGCAAAACCGCAGTCAAGAAGGTTCTTGAAGCTGTTGATAATCAGGACACTGAGCTGGCCGAAAAACGACTTCAGGAAGCCCAGAGTGTTATTGATAAGGCTATAGTGAAGGGCGTTATGCATCGAAATACAGGCGCCCGCCGGAAATCGCTTTTAACCAACAAGGTTAAAACTCTCGCCGGAGAAGTTGTTGAAGTCAGCCAGGAATAAGAGGCTTCCACCCATAAAAATTTTGTTTTTTAGCTGAGTAAGGGATCAACGTCCTAGACTCAGCTTTTTTTATGAGAGGTCCTCTTTTGAGACAAAAGCCTTAATACGGATGTCTCCAAGCCCAACCATCCTTTACCTAACCCTGTTTTTTCCCCATAAGAAAAAGCTATTAGTCCCACCAAAAATCTGGAAAGATCTTCTTTAGAATAATTTTTTTTCGCCTCGGCTGCCATTTTCCACGCGTAATTTCGAATGCTCAAAAAGCTCGTGAGCTGCTTCTCTGGTAAAGATGGGAAAAAGGCTTGATAAAGTACAGGCCGAAATCGGTTGTAAATGGCTGCCACTAAAGGTAAAAAAGGCATACTTTCTCTCAGGTGGGGAAAGGCTTTTAGTATCTCTTCTCTATCCCCCTGACATAATCCATCAAGGAGACGAAGAAGGCTATTACGCCCCTCATCGAAAGAAAGAGCTTTGACAATCTCTGACGATATAACCTGTCCCTTCGCAAAAAAGCCAAGTTTCATTATTTCGCTGCGAAGCTCTTCTCCGTCTTCGATCCATTCCACCAATAAAGAAGCAGCTTCACGATCTATTTTTATTCCCTCATTCTTACAAAGCCCCAAAAGCCAGTTCAACCGAGCTGACGGCCAGAATGGAATTTCATCTGCTTTCAAAACAGCGGCATATCGAAGAGCCTCTCGAGGAATATATTTAGAAGGGCTCCCTTCGTAAACAAGAAGAACTGTCGATGACTCATCTCCTTGAAAGAAAGGGACCATTTCTTTAGGGAGGGGACCCAGATCCTCAGCAGACTCTACGACCAGCAGTTGTCGATCAACAAAAAGGCTTTGATTTTGTCCTACGGCTAGGACATCTTGCCAAAAGCCTCCTTCTTTTCTGCCAGAAAGCATGAATCCTTTTTTTTGATACCTTTCTATTGTTTCGGAAAGAAGGCGCCTCTGAGAAGCCTCAGAGGCGCTAATTATCACTATATGGGGCACTAGCCCTTCACCACCACATTAACAAGCTTATCTGGAACAACAATAATCTTCACTACGCCCTTTCCCTCTATTCGACTTCGTACCGCCTCTTCGCCCATAACCTTGTTTTGCAATTCTTCTTTTGAAAGGCCAGCAGGCAAATCTAATCTATGGCGAACTTTGCCATTTATCTGGACTACTATGGTGACTGAATCCAGAACAAGGGCAGAAGGATCAGCTTGGGGCCAGGGGAGCATGGACAGCTGCACATCATTGCCGACAAGCTGCCAGAGTTCTTCACTAATATGAGGGCAGAAAGGGTTAAGGCAAGCCAGCAATGCCTCTACTCCTTCTCTGATAAGAGCCCAATCTTTAGCGTCTTCTGGTTTACATGACGAAGTAGTATTTAAAAGTTCCATGAGCCGAGCAACAGCTGTATTAAACTGTCGTTCCTCTTCTATGTCTCGCGTTACACCAGCAATAGTCGTATGAATTTTCCTTTTGAAATCGCGACGATCCTGCTGGGTTAAACTCTCCATAGCCACTGGCTCTTTAGAAGCATTTTTTAACCCTTCGAGGTTTTCTTCTACATAACGCCAAACTCTGTTGAGGAATCGGTGGTTTCCTTCTACACCTTGCTCAGACCACTCCAGATCATTTCCAGGAGGAGCCGCAAAGAGAATAAAGAGCCGAGCCGTATCAGAACCGTATTTTTTAATAATTTCATCAGGATCTACAACATTCCCTATGGATTTCGACATTTTTGCCCCATCTTTAATGACCATCCCTTGAGTAAGAAGGTTGGTAAAAGGTTCCCGTGCCGTGCACAAACCAAGATCGGCAAAAACCTTCATAAAGAATCGAGAATAGATGAGGTGCATACAGGCATGCTCTATACCACCAATATATTGATCCACTGGCAACCAATAATCAGCGGCTTCCCGAGAAAAGGGTTTCTTATCATTCCATGGGTCAGTATAACGAAGCTGATACCATGAAGAACATATAAAAGTATCCATGGTATCTACCTCACGACGAGCAGGGCCTCCGCATATAGGGCAAACCGTATTACGCCACTCGTCGGCTTCTACCAAAGGAGACTGACCGCCTTCTTTAACCGTCAGATCTGTAGGCAGCAAGACTGGAAGGTCTTTTTCCGGCACAGGAACAACTCCACAATGATCGCAATACACCACAGGAATAGGAGCACCCCAATAACGTTGACGGGAGATAAGCCAATCTCGAATACGGAAGTTCACCTCGCGTTTGCAGAACTTCTTCTCCTCGCCCCAGTCGAGCATACGAACAATAGCTTCTTGAGTAGGCAAGCCACTAAACTCGCCAGAGTTAAAAGATAATCCGTCCTCTTCGAAAGCCTCTTTCATTGTTTCCCCGTCTAGCTTCTCTCCATCAGAGGGCTGAATAACGACTGTCACTGGAATATTATACTTTCTGGCGAACTCGAAGTCTCGCTGATCATGGGCCGGAACTCCCATAATTGCTCCCGTACCGTAATCCATCAAAATATAGTTCGCAATCCACAAGGGAGCTTCTTTGCCAGTTACCGGATTAGTGGCATAGAAACCTGTAAAAATTCCCTTCTTCTCTCCACCTACAGCCGTTCGGTCTATTTCGCTCTGGCTAATACACTCGTCTACAAAAGCCCTAATCTCAGATCCATTAGACGCTTTCTCTATAATAGTTTCTACAAGAGGATGTTCAGGAGCCAACGCCAGGAACGTAACGCCAAAAATCGTGTCAAATCGAGTAGTAAAGGTCTCGATTTGCTGGTCAAGTCCTTTCGCATGGAAAGTAAGACGAGCTCCCTCTGAACGCCCAATCCAATTTTTCTGCATTAGACGCACTCGTTCCGGCCAGCCAGGAAGATGGTCCAGATCGTCAAGAAGTTCCTGCGCATAATCTGTAATGCGGAAAAACCACTGCTCAAGATTTTTCTTCACGACTTTCGTATTACAACGCCAACAGTGTCCTTCGCTATCTACCTGCTCATTCGCCAACACTGTATTACATTTGTTACACCAATTTACCGGCGCCTTCTTCCGGTACGCCAACCCCTTCTTAAAAAGCTGAAGGAAAATCCATTGCGTCCAGCGATAATAATCAGGTTCACATGTCTCTACACATCGTCGCCAGTCGTAGCTACAGCCCATCCGTTTCAACTGATCGATCATGTGTTCAATATTGTTCTTCGTCCACGTATACGGTGGAAGGCCATATTTTAGGGCTGCGTTTTCTGCAGGGAGGCCGAAGGCATCAAACCCCATAGGATGTAAAACATTGTACCCTTTCTTCCATAGGAATCGAGCCATCATATCACCAATGGAATAATTGCGGAGGTGCCCCATATGAAGAGCACCGCTAGGGTAAGGGAACATCTCAAGACAATAAAACTTCTTTTTGGAAGGATCGTTTTCTACGTTAAACGTTCCTTCTTCCTCCCATATTTTTTGCCATTTTTGCTCAATAGAATGGAAATCGTAAGCCATGCATCTGCCTCCTTGCACTCAATACATGAAATCGTATTTAGGGATTATATCCCTCAGACTTAAAATGTGCAAAAATTCTTACGAAGGATCTTCCTCTTTTGCACGTCTAAGGAACGGTTTTATCAAATCCATAGGGAGCGGGAAAAACGTCGTAGAATTCTTCTCGCTGGCAATTTCTTTCAATGTTTGCAAATAACGGAGTTGTAATGTTATGGGAGAGACCTCCATCTGGCGAGCAGCTTCGCTCAAAGTTGTAGCTGCCTGCAATTCTCCCTCCGCATTAATAATCTTTGACCGCCGCTCTCGCTCTGCTTCTGCTTGTTTCGCCATCGCTCGTTTCATGGCCTCAGGCAATTCAAGTTCTTTCACTTCCACAGCGCTTACTTTGATTCCCCACGGATCTGTCCTCTCATCAATAATTTTCTGGAGAGCGCTATTGATCTTCTCTCTGGACGAAAGAACCTCATCTAGTTCCGCAGCACCAATTACCGAGCGAAGAGTGGTCTGAGACAAAAGGCTCGTAGCCAGCATGTAATTTTCCACTTCAATAACAGAGTTAGTTGGATCCATAACCCTGAAGTAGACAACTGCATTCACCTTGATAGGGACATTATCTCGAGTAATAACTTCCTGTACTGGAACATCAAGAGTGACCACTCGAAGGTCTACTCTTATAATCTTATCGACAAATGGTATCACTATAACCAAACCTGGCCCTTTTGCCCCCGCTAGTCTCCCAAGACGAAAGACGACAACTCGCTGAAATTCTGGGACTATCTTAATTGCCGATGCCAAGAAAAAAAGAAGAATAATGATAAACCCAAAAGAGCTGCCTAGATTAAAAAGGAAATATAAAAGACCATCCATCATATTTAACTCCCCTCTCTTTCGTTCAGAACAGATTCTTCCCGTTCTACAGCCACGACAAGAACCAAGCCCTCTACTTCAACAACCCGAACTGGCGTACCTGACAAAAGTCTTTCCCCAGATTCGCTTCGCGCCTTCCAAAGCTCCCCATGGCACTTAACCAATCCATCCGGTTCCAATGCTTCAAGAACTTCCGCCCTATACCCAACAAGTCCTTCCTGGCCAGAATAGGGTTGTCTCCTCATAGATTTCCAAATATATACTACGGCAACACAGAATAAAAAAGAGATGGCTACTGTCATTCCCACAATAACGCTTCGCGATACATTCAATAGCTCACCCCCTGGAGTACGGAAAAGAATTAGCCCTCCCGTCACGAGAGCTGCCATTCCGAACAAACTCAAAATACCGATCCCACCTACGAGAAGGTCAAGAATAATCACTATAACTCCCGCTAGTAGCAGAATAAGCCCTGCCCAATTAAAGGGAAGCATTCGAAGGCCATAAGCCCCCATAAGAGCCATTACAGCTCCAGATGTTCCCAACACAAATCCTCCCGGAGTCAAAACTTCCATAACAATAGCAAAAATACCTGCCGTTAAAAGGATATACGCCACATTAGGGTCAGAAAGGAACTGAAGCATTTTTTCCCGGGGAGTCATGTCTATTTTTACTATAGTAGCTCCTGAGACCGATAGCAAACGCTCTCTCCCTTGAACAACCACAGCACGTCCATCAATAAAGCGTAATAACTCTTCCTCGTCACTCGCAATGACATCTATTATATTGCTCTTCAAAGCCTCTTGAGCCGTAAAGGAGAGACTTTCCGTCACCATTTTCTCAGCAATAGAGGAATTTCGCTTCCGCATTTGAGCTAAAGATCTCATATGAGCGGCTAAATCATTTGTCACTTTTCGCTTCATCTCTTCATCGGGAACATCCTTGCCAGAAGCCACTACTGGATGAGCCGCCCCCACATTAGTCCCTGGCGCCATAGCTGCTATATGGGCAGCTTCTAAAAGGAACGCCCCTGCCGAAGCAGCTCGTGCCCCTTTAGGAGAAACCCATATCACTACAGGAAGAGGAGCATCAAGAAGAGAAGCTGTCATAGCTCTCATTGATGAGACAAGTCCACCTGGCGTATCAAGAGTAAAAACAACCGCTTCGGCCTGACTTTGCAGTGATTCTTCCATAATACGACCCATATATGATTCCATGGAAATTCCTACTGTTCCTTCCAGTGGAGCTATAACAACAATACTGCCAGAGACAGTTGAAGCATTTAAAACAGTGGTCATAAAAACGAACAAAAACAAGGCCCGCAGCCACGTTCCAACTCCCTTTGCCAACTGCCACTGCTTCCAGAGTCTCACGGCATAACCTCCTTCAGAACATCTCGCAAAGTTCTCACCGCACAAATATCCATTTCGTGAGGATATTCTCCCTTCTGCTGTGCGCTTACTATCGCTCTTTTAAATCCAAGTCGCGCAGCCTCTCGCAACCTTGTTCCAATGCGACCTACGGGACGAATTTCACCTGCCAATCCAACCTCACCCAGAAAACAACAATCCGCTGGCAATGATCTGTCACAAACAGAGGATGCCAATGCTACTGCTACTGCTAGATCAGCTCCGGGATCCTTTATAACCAAACCACCAGTTACATTCATATATATATCAAAAGAACTGCTGGGAATACCACCTCGTCTTTCGAGCACAGCTACAAGAAGATGAACCTTATTAATATCTATGCCCCTCGCCGTTCGTCTTGGGTATGGGAAACTCGTAGCGTTCGCCAATCCCTGAATTTCCGCCACAAAAGGAACTGATCCTTCCATAACCACCGTCATCGCTACTCCAGGCACAGAAACATCTGCCTTATTCCAATACAACCCGCTGGGGTCATCTACAGCCACGAGGCCTTGCTCCGTCATTTCAAAAATTCCAAGCTCATCGGTATTCCCGTATCTATTCTTTGTTCCTCGAAGCATACGATACGCCGACACATCATCACCAGAAAAAAGGAGAACTACATCTACCATATGCTCCAATAACATAGGACCGGCAATACGCCCTTCTTTCGTAATATGCCCTACCATCACAAAAGGAACATGTACTCCTTTAGCGCAATCTATGCACCGTTGCGCCACAGTTCGGACCTGAGAGGGTGTGCCCGGCCAGCCAGACTCTTCTGGATCTTTCATGGCCTGTACACTATCAAGTACTATTAATTGATGGTCTTCTATGTGGGAAAGAGCCGTTTCCACATCACTATCACAAAAAAGATCCACATTTTTATTCACAGCATGAAGACGTTTGGCTCTAAGAGCCACTTGAGAAGCAGACTCCTCCCCTGAGATATAAAGCACGCGTTTCCCCTGGTCAGCCATAGCTCCGCACACCTGCAAAAGCAAAGTAGATTTACCTATTCCCGGCTGTCCGCCAAGAAGCGCCACCCCTCCTGGCACCCATCCTCCTCCTAGAACACGATCAAGCTCTAAAATTCCTGAAGGAATACGGGCTGGCGGTTGCACGTCAATAATATTCATTGCCGCTGCAGGTGACGTACGAGAACTCCCCTTCCCTAGCCCCTCCATCTCCTCTTTAACGTACGTTCCCCACATGCCACAAGCAGAACACCGTCCTACCCATGTAAGACTTACATTCCCGCAATTGGAACATACATATCGTGCTCCACCATCTTTTTTCGCCATTTCATCGTCCCTCTCATAGAAGTGACTAAATTGTATCCTTATTTTTTTTACATGTCGATACTTTACAGATATAGAAGATCATGATAACATGCCATTCAAATTAATTATCACATTATCATTTTATCACGATAAAGGATGGCATACATGCGCTATATAAAACAACCTCAAGTAGTTTCTTGCGATGGGAACAACACCTTTCAGCACGTTACACAAAATATTGTTATGCGGGTGCAAGAGGAAGGTTGGCCTGCTGTGAAAGAATATGCCCGCGATTTCGATAATTATAAAGGGTCTTTTTACGTCTCCCAAGAAGAAACGAACCAGGCCCTATCCTCTCTTCCCTCCTCTATTCGCAGCGCCCTGGAACGAGCTATCACAAATGTGAGGATTTTTCATAAACGACAAAAAGAAATGTTCCAACCCATATTGTGCCCAATCGAAAAAGGGGTCACGGCAAGCTTACGTTTTTTGCCAGTCCGACGGGCCGCCATATATACCCCAGCTGGACGATACCCTCTCCCGAGCACTGCTATTATGGGTATTGTTCCCGCTCAGGAAGCAGGGGTCCAGGAAGTGGTCTTGTTTTCCCCACCTACAAAAGAGGGAAAACTGGCTCCAGTAATTGCGGCTACTGCCGCCTTGCTGGGCATAAAAGAAGTATGGGCTCTTGGTGGAGCTCATGGTGTTGCTGCTATGGCTACAGGAGCAGGCCCTATCAAAAAAGTCGACATGATCGTTGGCCCTGGAAATGCCTATGTTACTGAAGCTAAGCGAATTCTATCTGGCATTGTAGGAATAGATGGACTGGCTGGCCCAAGTGAGGTTCTTATTATTGCTGATAATACAGCGCACCCTCTCTGGCTAGCTGCCGATATTGCCGCTCAGTCTGAACACGATCCTATGGCCACTAGCACTCTTCTCTGTACCGATGAAGATATCGCAATACAAACACTTAAAAAATTGAATAAATTATTAGAAACCCTTCCTACGGCAAATATTGCAAAACAGGCTTGGGAAACAAATGGAACCATCGCTGTATGCTCTTTAAAAGAAGCTATTATCGAATGTAATAAACTCGCCCCCGAACATCTTCAGCTTTGTGTAGATACTCCAGAGAATGTTTTAGGGGCATGCACATCCTATGGTGCTGCTTTTCTAGGAAACTGGACACCTGTTCCCTTTGGAGACTATATTGCCGGGACAAATCATACTCTCCCAACCAGCAACAGGGCCCGTTATGCAGGAGGGCTCTGGACCGGTACCTTCTTACGCCCCATGACCTCACTACATATTGATAGGAACGGGGCAGAACTTTTAGCGGAAGACGGCATGAACCTGGCCCATATTGAGGGACTCGCCGCCCATAGTCTGTCTATGGCTTTACGGAGGAACCGTCCATGAATCGTCTACCACGAGGCTGTATCAATGTAGGGGGCTCTGTAGCTATTTCTATGGATCGCTGCAGAAAAGTTTTTATGGACCTCTTTGCTCCTTTTGGGTATGAACCTTTCTGGCCATCAGTTCTACAACTTCTGGAATCGGCTTGGCCACATCTTCCGCTCCCTTTTCGTCGTCGACTTATTGCTCTCAACACACCCTACGGGGAACCATGCTGCCTAAAAGCCGATTTAACTTTAGCGGCAGTCGCTTATTTCGCTTCTCACTATGCCCCCGGACAGCAACCTTTACGCCTTTGTTATGCTGATCGTATTTTTAAGAGACCCGAAAGGCATGAGAACCGTATAGAAAGCTTCCAGATAGGCGCCGAGCTTTTGGGGTGGGAGGGAGAGGGCGCCGACATAGAGATACTCTGGCTCTTATTGCAATGGCTCGACGGGATAGGACTTGATCAGAGTGTTCTTGTTATTGGCGATGTAACCTTTCTTCAGTACGCTCTGACCAACGTAAAGGCTACGGTGGCAGAGCGCCTTTCAACATACCTTCAGGAGGGGAATCTCGTAGCGTATGAAAAGGCTCTCTCTACATATGACATTCCAGAATATAGCTATAACATTCTGAAACATCTTCCCCATCTGAAAGGGGGGGAAGGCATTCTAAATAGAGGAGACAGTCTCATGGGTTCGTCGCAACATTTGGCTCCTCTACGGAAAATATTTCACACTCTTGATGATCTTGGATATGCCGAGAGAATTACATTAGATCTGAGTCTAATTCGAGAGCTTCATTATTATAGCGGTCCAGTCTTTCATATCTATGCCTGCCCATCTGGTCCTCTGATAGGTGGAGGCGGTCGCTATGATGGGCTCCTTGCAGAATATGGGCTAGGGGGCCAAGCAATTGGCTTCGCCGTTGACCTGGAAGAAATAGCCACTCTATCTCATCATTTCTCAACGCCCCGTTCCGCCATGATATGGAGCGCACTTCTTCCGCCAGAGTCTGCATTAAAGCGTGCTTCAGCCATATTCAAACGTGGCATAAGAGGAGAAATAAGCTGGAATAATAATGAGAAGCAATCTTATGATTCAGCTAAAGAAAGAGGCTATGAATGGTGGATCAATCTGGCAACAGAAGAGGTAACGAACCTGAAAACACACAAAAAAACGCCCCTTACACTATGGAAGAGGGGGGAGATACCATGCTCACAATAGCTTTACCAACAGGCCGCGTCATGAGAAATGCTATAGATTTTTGTGAAGAGATGGGGCTCCCAGTAGCAAAATTGAGAGAAACTGGACGTCAATTAGTTGTTCAAGAAGGGGATTTCCGTTACATACTGTCTAAACCTTCAGATGTTCCTCTTTATGTAAGCCACGGGGTTGCTAATATTGCTCTTGCGGGAAGCGATGTACTCAGAGAATGTACTGTGGATTACGTAGAACTAGCAGACACAGGGCGTGGACAGTGTCGGATCGTTATAGCCGGACCTCAAAAATTAAGAGCTCTCTTTTCTGGACACCCATCAGAGCTAATGTGGCTCAAAGTTGCTACAAAATATCCCCATATAGCTGACTCTTACTTTTCAGAAATGGGCGTCCAGGTAGAAATAATTCACCTTCACGGATCCATAGAACTTGCGCCAACTCTCGGCATGAGCGACTGTATTCTCGACATTGTTCAGACAGGAGACACGCTTAAAGCCAATAAACTAGTAGTACTTAAGGAAATAGCACCCGTCTCTCTTCGGCTTATAGCAAGCCGGCAAAGTGTCTCTTTAAAGTGGCAACAAACAATGGCTCTTCTTAAGACCATAACAAGACCGAAAGGAGAAACGTCATATGAGCACTGAACTAGAGCGGCAAAGCAGAGAAACATCCGTTTCTCTATGTATATCTATCCCAGGAGATACGTGGACTCTAGATATACCCTGCGGCTTCCTTCGTCATATGATCCATCTTTTTCTCTTTCATAGCAACATTGGGGCTATTATCAAAGCCACTGGAGACCTCGAAGTAGATGCCCACCATCTTACGGAGGATATAGGAATTCTTCTCGGCAGGGCTTTTCTGAAAGAGCTGGAAGGACAAACTATACATCGTTACGGCTGGTGCGCTATGCCTATGGATGGCTCCCTTGCTCTTGTAGCAGTAGACATTAGTGGGCGGGGACAATTCTTTTGGGATGGAACTTTCCCTACAGCCACATGTGGAGATTTTGATCTTGAGTTAGTTCCTGAATTTTGGAAGGCATTTTGCAGGGAAAGCCGCATGACAATCCATGGACGTTTGTTAGCTGTAGATAATAGTCATCATGGCACGGAGGCTCTTTTTAAAGGTATAGGGCGGGCAATGAAAGACGCCGTAACATCTACAGACAGTCTTCAATCCACAAAAGGAATACTATTATGATCGACACTCAAATATATTTTATAGAAATTGGAGAGGTTTTTCATGATTATTTATCCCGCTATTGATCTTTACAAAAACAAGGTTGTTCGACTTCGACAGGGAGATTTTAGCCAACCGGTGTATTATCCTCTCTCACCTCTGACTGCTGCCAAATCTTTTGTAGAAGCTGGAGCATCGTGGGTTCATATTATAGATCTAGAAGGAGCCCAAGAGGGGCATCCTGCCCATTTACACATAATAAAGCCTATGCGGGAATTAGGGCTTTCTGTTCAATACGGAGGTGGGCTTCGAACTATCAAAGACGTAAAAGAAGCTTTTCAGGCCGGTGCCAGTCGCCTCTATGTCGGGAGCCTCATTTGTCAATACAAAGACATAGCAGAGCAGCTCTACAAAAGTTGGGGAGACCTCATTATCCCAGCTATAGACATTAAAAGAGGGAAAGTAACAGTCAAAGGATGGACAACAACTCTTCAGTATTCTCCCGCCCATCTCCTGGACTATATGTATTACATTGGCTACACCACCATGCTCGTAACAGCTGTGCAAAAAGACGGTACAGCAGAGGGGCCGGACAAAAATCTCTACATCAAGCTTAAGCAAATATTTCCAGGCCTCTCTTTTATTGCTGCAGGGGGTATCGCTTCTCTAGTAGATATAGCAGAACTCAAAGCCATGGGATTAGAAGGAGCTGTAGTAGGACGAGCTCTTTATGATGGAATCATACATCTAAAGGATATTTTAAATGAGGTGGCTCTATGTCAATAAAACGCATTATTCCGTGTCTCGATGTAAAAAACGGACGCGTCGTAAAAGGAATCAACTTCGTAAACCTAAGAGATGCTGGTAATCCTGCTGAAATGGCCCAACACTATGAGAAAGAACAAGCTGATGAATTGGTTTTCCTCGATATATCCGCCACACAGGAGGGTCGCAGTACTCAAAAAGAATGGGTGAAAGATGTGTCCAACAACCTATCTATTCCTTTCACAGTAGGAGGTGGGATAGACTCACCTCTTATTGCCCAAGAACTCATATCTCTTGGAGCCACTAAAATTTCTCTCAATACTGCTGCCGTACAAACCCCAGAGCTTATTCGTCTTTGCGTTGATCTTCTAGGAGAGGGCAAGGTTGTACTCGCAGCGGATGTTAAAGAGACCCAAAAAGGATTTTGGGAGGTCTTCATAAATGGAGGGCAAACCCCTACGGGACTTAATGCTTTTCAGTGGATGAAACAGGGAGTAGAAATGGGGTGTTGCGAAATACTACTTACGTCTATGGATCGTGACGGAACCATGAAAGGATACGATATTCCTCTCCTTTCTTCAGCAGCACAAAATCTTCCTGTCCCCATCATAGCTTCAGGTGGAGCCGGAACGAAAGAACACATACTCGAAGGACTCCAGATTGGATGCGATGGTGCTCTTGCAGCCTCCATCTTTCACTTCGGGGCTGTGCGTATTCCAGAATTAAAAAAATGGCTACAGGCTTATGATGCCTCAGTTCGCCTGAAAGAGGATTAAAAATGGATTTTTCAAAAGTATGTTTTGACGATCAGGGACTTATACCCGTAATAGTGCAAGATAGTTTCAGCAAAGAAGTTCTTATGCTGGCTTATGCCAATCGCCAGGCATTGGAAGAAACGGAAAAGACTGGAGAAATGTATTTCTGGAGCCGCTCCAGACAAAAACTATGGCATAAAGGAGAAACAAGCGGCAATACGATGAGAGTGGCAGAACTTAGTCTCGACTGCGATGGCGATACAATTCTGGCGGAAGTGGAACCAACCGGTCCTGCATGCCATACAGGGGCACGCACTTGTTTTTTCCGATCCTTACTTGAAAATACAATATACTCTGCTCCTCATAAATACACAGCCCATTTTTTGGAGAAGCTTTGGTTTTATTTAACTGAACGCCAACATCACGACCCTTCCAAAAGCTATACAGCTCAACTCATTCAATCTGGGAAGAAAAGGACCGCCCAAAAGGTAGGAGAAGAAGGGGTGGAAACAGCGTTGGCTATTGCCGCTGGAGATACGGAAGAGGTCATCTATGAAGCTGCAGATTTAATCTACCACCTCATGGTAGGATTGCTTTCTGCCCATGTTTCTTTTTGGGACGTAATAGAGGAACTAAAAAGACGCCATAAAACTGCTTAATTAGGCCATGGGGCAAGAACACATCGCCCCTTTTTTTTGCCGAGGGCCAACACAATTTCATCAAAAGAAGCCTCTGCTAAAAGAAGTACGGAACCATTCTCTGCTATGAGGCTCTTCAGCCAGTGCGAATCGGAAGATCGTAAAAAAGTCCTTCCCGGATACTGAGCCTGAAGTGCCTCTATTTCATTAGGAAAACATCGCCAGGAGATTTCAAGAGCATCGGCAGGAAAGGATGATGGAATTGGTCCCAAAACAGCAGGATAGGAAAAAGAAGGCCGATCAATGTGAGCCAAAATAACAAGGCCACCCTGTCTTTTCGCTTCAAGAGCTACCTCATCTACAGAATATCCAACCCCTTGGACTAAAAGTATCTCTTCTTCGTAAAGAATATCGTTCTTCTCAGAAATAACCAATTGATCTCCAAATATCTCGGGGCGATTGTGGATAAAAGGCATACGCTTCCAAAGCCAATTCTGAAAGGTTTCCGCCGTTTTATAATCTCTAAAGAGGGTAACGATATGAATATCTTCTATTGTCTGGACCTCTATACCTGGAATAACCACAGGATTACTTTGTGCTGCCCTAAGCACAGCAGGCACATTCAAAGCAGAATTATGATCTGTTACAGCTATAATCTCTATCCCCTCTCTCCTGGCCTTCAGCACGATGTCTGGAGCACCCATTTCCAGCTCGCCACATGGAGAGAGAACTGTGTGGATATGGAGATCCACATGGAAAGGTTTAAGTGGCATGGAGATCTTATACAGATGCCCGCAATCCCATTTCATATAATTGCCCGCATATTTCAAAAACAGGCAAGGAAGAACATGCCAGAGTCAATTGTTCCTCGCGGCACCTCTCTATTAAATCTTCTACTGGGCGACGTCCTGCGCCTACGATAATTAAGGGGATATCTTTTAAAACAGCAACTGCCGCTATATTCAAATGAGTCTGGACAGTGATCCATACCCATCCTTCTTTTGCTGAAGCCATGACAAAACTCAATAAATCGCCAGCAATAGCTCCCTCTACATTTATATCCTCTCTACCTTTTGCTACAACTTCAAGACTAAGTTTCTCTACTACAGTCTGAGTATTCAAAATCGCCCCTCCTTTACGAGCCAAAAGCATGAGGCACTCTCCCTGACAAATTAGAAATCTCTTTACTCAAGTCAAGAATTCGTTCACGAAGCTTAAAAATGCAATCCGTCATTTCACCCTTCTCTCGCACTATATCTTCAGCCATGGCTCGACAGGATGGACGACCACATGAGCCACAATCAATATGGGGCAATTCTGCATAAATAGCATTCATATCTTTGAGCTTCGCCATCGCCTCACTTAAGTCGCTAGAAAGAGGAAGCCTCTGTTTAGGTTCAATTGCCTGTTCCAACTGCCAAATCCCTTTTTCATACCAACTGATGATCCGAGCCATTTCTTCCTCAGAAATGCTCCAATCCATCTTCATGTCGTCTATACGCAATCGTGAAAGGAACCGGGACTCATGAGTACCTACCCCTCCAATACACCCTAAATCACATGCCCGGCACTCCACGTAATCCACCCCTCCCAGACGTCCTAGCTCAAGCTCAGTTAAAAGATCCATGGTGTTTCGTAACCCCGATACTGCCACAGTGCGTAAGGGGCGATGGGAAAAAGATGCCACGTGGCGAGACTCTCCACCGGTTATAGACCACTTCAACCACCGATCATTTGTTTTATGAAGAACCTCTCCAGAAACTTTGGGGCTTCCAGCAAGAATGTCGTGGACAACCCGTCGAACCGACACAGTATAAGCGATAGTACTCAACTCTCGTCCTACAGGGTTTCGAACAAGAGTCATTTTCGCAGGACAAGGCGCAATGAGGGTAATATCATCTTTTCGTTCCGTAGCATCTCGCCATAAAGCAACACTTGACTCCAAAGGGGATTCTACAGGCACCAAACGACCGGTAAGTTCGGGGAAATTGATCTGGATCAATCGTATAACTGCAGGACAGTAGGTAGAAATCAAAGGGAGGCGCTCTACTTTTTCAGATTCTATAGAGCGGGCAATGGCATATGCCGCTACATCAAATGCCATTGCTTCATACTCTAGAACATCCTCCATTCCATCAGATTCCAAAGCCTCTTTAACAAGGGAAGGAGACTCATATGAACCAATTTGCACATAGAAACAAGGATCTGCAATAAGAACAAGCTTTTTCTGGGATCTGAGAAGTTCCCACTCGTCTTCATTGAGAATTATGGCTTTTTCTCGACACTTACGAATACACTCACCACAATCGATACAGAGATCTGAAATTATGTGGACACAGCCGGTAAATACCCGCATCGCTTCAGTGGGACACGTTTTAATGCAATTCGCACAACCTCGGCACCGTACCTCCTGAACCCTGACTCCGCCAGCCATGAGAATACCCCCTTCTCTCTAGCCCTTGTGAAAGAAAATAGTGGCGCTTAAAACAGTTCCCTTCCCTATCACAGAGTCAATCTTCATCTTATCTGAATGCCGTTTAATGTTAGGAAGCCCCATCCCCGCGCCAAAGCCCAACTCTCGCACCTCATCTGAAGCAGTGGAATATCCTTCCTGCATAGCCAGATCTATGTCGATAATGCCTGGCCCCGTATCGATCGCCCATATTTCAAGACGATCTGTATACACAGCTAATCGAATAGTCCCCCCACCTGCATGAAGGACAAGGTTCATTTCTGCTTCATAAGCAACAATAGAGGCGCGGCGGATAATATCTGAGGCAATACCCAACATTTTCATCGTAGCTTTGAACTGGGTAGAAGCTTCGCCTATAGCCATAAAATCCCGTCCTGCCACAGTATATTCTTCTATGTACGGCTCCTGTACCAAAACCTACACCTCTCTGGCAGGAATATCGCAGGGCAGGACTCCCTCTCTATAGAGAATTCCACACGTCTCGAACATACTGTTATGGCATAAAATTACAGGCATTTCCAGCTGAGCAGCTAATTTCACCGCCCCTTCCTGCGGTCGTTTCCCACGTACAAATACTACCGCTGGAATATCAAGCATTTGTGCCGTACGAATAATCTGTACATTTGTGAGCCCTGTAAGAAGCAAGGATCCAGGTCGTGCAAAAGCTAAAACATCGCTCATAAGGTCAGCTCCATAAGCATATTCAATCTCTATTGTATCGAGCAAATTTTCACCATACAATATTTCGCCATGAATGTGCCTTACTACTTCACGAAGTTTCATCCCCCCAACCTCCCACCTCTCTGTTTAGTCTGCGTTTGCACCTCGAACTTTCAACACAGCTATTGTCTGAAACCTATTGTTTTCTACTTTCATAATCGCAACTTGCCGCTCTTCAGGACGGTGTGTTAAAGAGTTAAAACGCAAAGGTTCCTTCCCTAAAGTAATGCCTTCTACATCTGTCATCCCTTTAGCTATAACATCTGGAGAAGACGTCCCAGCCCTCTGAAGGGCTGATAAAAGCCACATGCCACTTGTCCAGGCCCGCGCCGCTGCCACGCGATCTGGAATATGTTTTCTCGTAATCTGCCATATTTTTCTTTCGAGGACAGCCAAATATGGATCTTCCTCCAAGGGTCTTTTCTGGCTTACCGCTATCAAGCCAGTACACCTCAACAGCTCTCTATCAATAGGTTCTCCGCCATACCAGAGAGCAAAAGCCTCTCCTCTTTGATGACGCTGCCGATAGATATCTGTAACAGATAGAGCATCCAGCCAGAGGATAAAAGCTTTCGCCCCTCCCTGTATAGCCTCCTGACATTCCATCTGGTATCCATTATCGCCCGCCCCCCTCTTCCCCAAAAACAAAGATGAGCGTCCACGTTGGTCGGCAAGAGCTGCATACAAATCAGCACACATCGATAAAACAGGGTCAAGGCCATCTACAAACTGGGCTACAGGCACCCCTTTGGAAAGCGTTTTTTCCCCATATTGAGCCAAAGCCCCTGCTCTGTATGATAAAGGCAAATCGAGGGCAAAAGCGTAGGGATACACTTTCCCCGTCGTATCACGTAGAGAAACTCCTTCTCCAAAAGCAGAAAGAAAAAGAGGCCCCATCACTCCCACTTGGGGGATAAGCTCTTTATCTACATGATCACCAGAAAAACTTAAAAGAGCCACACGATTGCTCCACTCGCCTAACCGTTCAGTTGTTTTCCCCACTTCCAGAGGAGACTCTTTCACAAACAAAACATCGTATCCGGCAAGACCCCGGGCACTTTCATTCGTCTCTTTTTCTAGTATGGAGAGGGCAAGAGAGATGGACTGTCCCTCATCGCTCTCCCATCCCCCTGCTGGAGGCAGAACAGAAACGATCCAAATCCACCCTTCCTTTAAGCCTGTCTGCTGGTCTTGAGACAAGACTGCCCCGCAGCTCGGCCCAATTAATAAACAAACAATTACACCCGCAACAAAAGCAACAAATGAGATCTTTCGTAAAACCTTCACGATTTCTACTTACCGTTTATACCCAATAATATCCCGCAACAGCTTTTTTCGCGCCATTACGTCTTCTTCTTTTTCAACACCTTTAGGAATAAATCCGTCTATAACCCCCACAACACCTCGCCCTTGCTCGGACTCACAGATAACAGCCTGAATGGGGTTCGCTGTCGCTGCAAAAATGCGGCAGACTTCCTGGCAGTTTTTAATGCGGTCAAGAATATTAATGGGATATCCGTTGCGAAGCACTATGATAAAAGTATGCCCTGAACTCAGCTTTTTAGCGTTATTGACAGCTATTGTTATAAGATCTTCGGCATTACCATCGCAGCGAATAAGGCAATCACCTGATGCCTCACAAAAAGCAATTCCGAACTGAAGTGAAGGGGACGAAGTGATAAGGGCTTCATATAGATCCTCTACGGTTTTTATAAAATGGCTCTGCCCAAGAATAATATTACAATCTTCAGGATACTCCATCTGCTCAAGAACCCAACGACGAATCTCTGGCATTTATAGCTCCTCCTTGCTTCTCATAGTAGTAAAAGTTAAATATCTATATATTTTTATAATACTACACGTTTGCTTCCTCTGCCATCGGACCAACGGCCTGAAAGGAGGTAATCGACCAGATGTACAAATCCCTGTTTTTTTACAGAAGGCATAATGATATGGGCACGTTCAAGAATTTGAGGAACAGCATCCTCTGGCGCTACACGAATATGAGCCTCATCAAAAAGAGCAAGGTCATTACAATGATCTCCAGCCGCTACAACAACTTCTGGAGCAATAGGCAATCGCTCTAGATACCAAGAAAGAGCTGCTCCTTTAGATACCCCTATAGGCACTACATCAAGGAAGTCGTCGCCTGAACGCATTACATCGACAACGTCTCCAAGAACTGCCCCAATATGCTCTTCAAGACGCAATATTTCTCTGGGGTCTCCATAAAATATAATACGAAAAACTCGCTCTGTTACATGAGGTGTTTGCAGAGTATCGTCTACTGAAACATTGGCTCGAGTGAGGAATCTTCGAGTCTCTTCGTCTGTTTTACGGCATATTGCAGATTCATCGGTAAATATTTGCATCTCAAGAGGGACCTGCCAACCGATGTGAAGAACTTCTTCCACAACGTCAGTGGGGAGGGTTGCCTCCCACAAAACTTTTCCCGAAAGGGGTTCCATAAGCCGGGCTCCATCATAAACTACTGCCGGGAGCCAAGCACCAATGGATTTAATATGGTCAATAGCTGTGGCTAAAATACGCCCTGTCGCTACCATGATCTCCCATCCGTGATTTCGCAAGCGATCACAGGCTGCAATAACATGAGGATGCACAATTTCTCCATGGGAAAGGGTTCCGTCAATATCGGTTACAAGCATCTTCCTCTTCATATATTTCCTCCGTTTCTCTATACAAAAAGAGGGTTGCGCCAAAACGGACACAACCCTGAACGGTCTTCATCTGTTTCTCTAATCTATGCGTTACTTCGTAGCAGCACTCTTTTTCAGTTCTTGAACAACATCATCAGTGATGTCAATGCCACCGAAATATACGGCGCTTTTTTCGATCACCACGGTGATGCCCTTCATTTTAGCTACAGTTCTTACAGCCATCTGTGCTTCCTTGAAAAGAGGCTCCATCAGGCGCTGCTCTTCCATAGCCAGTTCATGCCGCTTCGTTTGATAGATTTCCATCTTTTTGTTCTGATCAGACTCTTTTTCAACAGCAGCTTTCATTTCGTTTTCTTTGGTCTGGCTGATGGTCTTCAACTGCTGGGTTACCCCTTCAAACTTAGGGTGCTGGAACACAATTTTCTGAGAATCAATAACCCCTATTTTTTCCTCAGCCATAGCTGCGCCAGCGAGCAGAAACATCGCTAAAAGAGCCAGAGAAACAATAAAAACCAACCTTCTTGACGCTATCATTCAAAGACCTCCCCCAAAACGGAAAAGTTACTCACTTCCAGGAATTGTAACGTTGAAACAATTATAAGTCTAGGTGGGAAATACTGATTCCATAAAAACGTAACTATATCTCTGCCCAATTTTACAGTTTCTTTCTAAGAAGATACTCTGCATAAAGAAGATCCGATTCGCTATCTATATCCACACTCGATTCCTCGTCCATAAAATAGGGGTAAAAAGGGGAATTGATGAAACGCTGTTTTTTTAAAAAAATATCTGAATGGATATAATATATTGCTCCATTTATTCTCCATGTCTTAGGTAAATTTTGTCTTGGCATTTCAAAATACTCTTGCCCCATCAGCGGAGTTAGCTTTCCACCTTCCTCCACAAACATTTTATAAGGTGTATGATTAACCTCTGTAAGGCTCACAGCACAATTGAAATGTTTTTCTCTTGCAGATCTGATACACTCATCTATTTGTAAAGAATTTCTTAAAGGAGATGTCGGTTGAAGCAACACTATCTCTTCCTTCCCACAACTATGTATCCCCATAGCGTCAAGGGCATGAAGAACTACTGGGGCTGTAGGCGTGTCATCTCTAGCAAGATCCACTGGTCTGGATATCACTTGTATACCTAAAGAACGTCCATATTCAGCAATTTCTAGATCTTCTGTCGTTAACCAACAATAATCAATACATTTAGATTGCAATGCTGCCTGAATTGTCCATCCTAAAAGAGGTTGCCCGCCGAGAATACGCATATTTTTTCTTCGTATCCCCTTGCTCCCTCCTCTGGCTGGAATAATAGCAATACATCTCACAGATAACCATCCTCTTTTCTTAAAAATAAATCCTGAAACTGTTTTTGACGAGATCTCTCCCAAACATGTTTTCCAAGAAGGACAGACAAAAAACGCTCTGTGCTTTTTCCGTCGCCAAATTGGAAAGAGGATGCTATTTCGCTCTCTTTCATGTTAATAGCCTTATGTATAGCACCAATAATGGCTGTTCTCTGAGGAGGAGTATTTAGGACTGAAGGGAGACTGGTTCTACCATTCTGACGAGAACCTATATCGATAGTGGGAATTCCATAAACTGGAGCTTCATGAATGCCCGAGCTGGAATTTCCTATTATGAAATCAGCATTTTTAAGAAAAGTAAGAAAAAATTCAAAACGAAGAGACGGGAAAAAACGAAATCGCGAAGATTTTTGTAATGTTTTATATGCTTCCAATATAATATCGCAGCCAGGGTCATTATTAGGATATATAGCTATAAATTGCCTTCCACTTTCATCTATTCCCAAACAAATTTCTTTTATTTGTTCTCTCAAAGAAGAAAGCTCTGTTGTAACTGGATGAAACATAAAAATTCCATATTTGTCAAAAGGAACATCGTAACGTTGCTTCGCCTCTTCTATAGAGGGCAAATCTTCAGAAAGCATTATATCAATATCTGGGGAACCTATAACATAAATAGAATCTTTAAGTTCCCCCATCTGCACTAACCTTTGCGCTGACTGATTATTAGCCACGAAGTGAAGATGGGCAAGTTTAGTTATGGAATGACGTATGGTTTCATCAATTGTTCCCGATATTTCTCCACCCTCTATATGAGCAACTAAAATATTATTCAATGAACCAACAATCGCCCCCGACAAGGCTTCCACTCTATCCCCATGTACAACAATCATATCCGGCGTCACTTCGTGAACATACCTAGATAAGCCAGCAACTGTATTAGACAAAACCAGATCCATAGGCTCTCCATATATCTGATTCATAAATACGTGAATATGTTCAGATAAGCCATCTTTTTCAAATTCGTTAACGGTATAGCCATATCTAGCCAACGTATGCATCCCCGTAACAAAAACCTTGCATTCAAGGGAAGACGTTTGCTTAACGCCACGAATCAAAGGTTTTAACTTGCCATAATCTGCCCTTGTTCCCGAAATAAAGAGAATCACTTTCTTTTGAACCACTACAATAGATCCTCCCATCGTATCTGATTCCCTGCAAAAATATTACTTTTCGCCTTACGCCCTAAAATGGAACGATATTCACTTGCCGGAATTTCTCCCGTTCCTGGTCGCTTAACCCATATATTCGTTTCTGTTAATATATCTCCCTGCTTTATATCTGTTTCTGCAACAACACAGGCATACGCAAAATCTATAGTTGGTTTTTCTTCCGGAAGAATATCCTTTGTCCCTCCTAGAGCCTTATAAATAGCTTTACTTCCGTATATAAGTTCCCCTAGCTCCTTAGGATCCATAGAGATAGGGATATCTGGCCCCGGCCATGCTTTATCAGAAGTAAAATGTCTCTCTATTATAGAAGCACCTAGAGCCACTGCTCCCAAACACGGATAAATTGTTTTGCAATGATCTGAAAGCCCTAGAACTGCATCAGGGAAAGCCGCTTTTAACTGGTGTAAAGCTCCTAGGCGAACCTTATCATAGGGTGTAGGGTACATACTTGTACAGTGTAAAAGAGCGAAAGGAACTTGATATTTTCGTAAAATATTTACAGACACCATTATTGATGCAATATCATTCATACCGGTACTTAATATAACAGGTTTTTTAAAGGAAGCGATGAGTTCTACCAAAGGATAATTGTTACATTCTCCCGACCCTATTTTATAAGCTTCAACACCCAAACGCTCCAAACGAAGAGCTGCTGCACGAGAAAAAGGAGTACTTAAAAAAATAAGCCCCTTGCTCTCTACATACTTTTTTAATTCTCTCTCTTCTCCCTCTAAAAGAGAGCATCTTTTCATTATGTTCCATATAGACTCTTCTGCATTAGAAGGGATTATATTTTGAGCGCTAGGAACCATTTCATCTTCTATAATATGAGACTGAAACTTTATACACTCACAACCGACAAGGGCCGCATCATCCACCATTTGGAAAGCTTTATCTAAACTCCCCTCATGATTTATACCGACCTCAGCTATCACTAAAGGGCTATACCCCTCTCCAATGTAGCGTTTCCCTATTCTAAAGCAAGGCATCATTTATCACCCCAAAACACATAAATAAGGTTATTTTTTACATATAATAATCATCGTATCAGAAAAGCCTAGCTCATCAACTCTTTTTTGCAAAACAGGAGCCACACTCATTAAATCGTCTATAAAACTACTTTTTGTTATATTTTTACTTGCCGAAGCAGTCATAATAAAATCGGATATGTCTTGTCCAAAAGTCCATACATTTATTGGTTTTAATTTCGCTTTTTTAAGCATAATTTCCGCAGATTTTTCTGTAAATATATGGATATGATCAGGAGGGTATATATGCCTACATGCCATTTCATTAAAAATCAGGTTACTAAAGCTACTGATCGACGGATGTCTTGGAATCTCCATAACTATATATGTACCCTCCATTATGTTAGCACTAATATTTTCTAACATAGAAACAGGATTCTCTAAATGTTCTAATATATTGAAAAGAGAAATAATGTTGCCATTCACTAAATAATTATGAGCATTTGAATCACTCACATAATCACATATAATATTGATTCCCTTACACCTAGCAAATTCAATTTCTTCTGTATCCGCATCTATACCTAAAACTTTATATCCTAAACCTTGAGCTGCGAATAAAATTTCCCCTGTTCCACAACCTATATCGATCCAAAGTCCTTTCTTTTTTACTTCGCTAGAAACCCATTCGACTTTAGGAGAGGCTATTTGTTCTACTCTTTTTTCAAAAAGCTCTTCGCTTAAGTAGACCGTATGTTGCAGATTTTTGTTCTGACCTCCTTGATAAAGTTGTTTTATTTCTTTGTTACTTATTATATCCCTTAAATAAATATGACCACAATTTAGACATTGTTCGTAATCGAAACCATAAATTGTTACAAATTTCACGTGATTAGATCGGTTACATATAGGGCATTTTTCTATACATCCTTTACGCCCGTAGTTTAAGGCTAGTTCTCGATGTTTTTCTGCACTTTTAATCTTCCAAGTCAAATCTCTGTTAAGATTTTGCATATTTATATCTTTGCTATATTTCCTATTGATTTCCTTAAACGCCCCATAGTTCAATTTATTGTCTCTCCCTATTAATCTCATTCAACCTAAACTAATTAAGGGATTTTGTTCCTGAGGTATAAGAACACCATTTACAGTAAATAATAAAAAGCCGGCTTTGAAGCCGGCTTGAGCATTTATGCTTTCACATCTAACATCATCCCAAGCAAATCTTGTACGTGTTTTACAAGATTCACGACTTCATCGGGTGGAATTTTCCGTACTACCTGATCTTTCACAGTGTCAATTACCTCAACCTGAAAAAGATCGGCTTCTTCCACATATTTGAACTTCAAATTACGATCAAAAATCCGAACTATTTCCTCCGCTTGGGAAAGCACATTCTTTAGTTCTTCCTTATTTTGCACAAGAGGAAGCTCTTTGCGAGATGAATTACTCGCACCCCGACTAACCCCAACCTGCTGAATAGGCAAAGGAGAGAGCGACATACCAACAGGACTGGAGGCGATCCCTTGTTTAAATGAAATATCCACTATAGTTCCTCCATTCCTCTTTTATAAAAAGAGGGGCTTTAAGCCCCTCTTACGACACGATATATCTCTCTTTTTTTACCTACCGAAGCAGCTGCATAACAGCGTTCGGCAACTGGTTAGCCTGAGCAAGCATGGAGTTACCAGCCTGCATAAGGATGTTGAGCTTCGTAAAGGTCATCATCTCTTTGGCCATATCAAGGTCACGAATACGGCTTTCAGCAGCGGTCAGGTTCGTACTGGCAGTAGTCAGGTTATTGATAGTATGCTCCAAACGATTCTGGTATGCACCAAGGTTCGCTCTCTGGCTGGACACACGATCTATAGCGCTATCGATAACCGTGATGGACCGCGTCGCAGCCTCCCTATCGGTTACAAGAACCTTATTGAGCCCAAGAGAACGAGCACTCATATCACCAATGTAGACTCCCATGTCTTCCTTCTCGTTGGCACCGATCTGGAATACCGTTGTGTTATCCGCAAGGTGAACAGTAGTATCATAGGCCTGAGCAGTAGCAGAAACAGTCCATTTCTTAGCCGCATCATCCCACTTCGCTTCAAGGCCAGCCATTGCATCAATTTCAACGTCTATATTGGAATGTACAACTCCTACAAGCTGATTACCAGTTACCTCTACCTGATTCACGTTCGTACCAGTATGGGCATTAGTAACTCTTACATTGAATGTGTTTTCTGTAGCCTTCTGAACTTCATTCAGGCTCAGAGCTTTTACTACATCCTCATCGCCAATGAAGTTCAAGTTTCCAGCCTTTCCTGTAATAGCGCTGGAAATAACCAAGGTTCCTCGCACAGAATAGGGAGTATTGTCCGTATCCTTCTCTACAAAGTTAGCGAAATTCGCTTTATTATCGTCACGATTTGCTGCATCCAATACTTTTATTTGGTCTAAGCCAGAAGAAATGGCGTTGTTAAGCTTTAAGGCCAGATCTCCAAGGGTATCCTGACTATAGAGAGTAATACTGGCATCTTTACCGTCTCCCTGAACGAGCTTAATGGTTTGAGGATCGTCGATAAGGAAACGCCCAGAAGAAGCATCCCAGAACTTGTCGAGGTCTCGAAGGCTCACATCTGCGTAGGCTTCATCTCCAGCGTCAAGCTGTCGGAAAGTAGCTTCACCAGCTGCTAGTGTTCCCATGCCAAACTTGTAAGTAGAAAGTTGAGCCGTGCCATCCTCATCAAAAGCCCAGAACTTCAATTCTTTCTGCGTATCGTTTATTGCACCATCAGCAAAATAGAACTGCATGGTCTGTGCTTTACCATTATCCGGTGTCACTGTAAATTTAAGCCCATCCTCTGAAGCATCAGCTGCCTGACGTCCCACATTAATTATAAACTGCTCTCCTACTTTGACATCAGTAATCATAGTGCTTGTGACATTCCCACCAGTCAAAGCTTTAAAGGCAAGCCCCGCAGCAGAAGTGGCAGCTAAAGCAGTTTCAGCATCTGCAGCAGCGAAATCAATAGTAATGTCTTTTTCCGCACTCTGCATTACCTTACCAGCAGTAGAACCCATAGTCTGCACTTTAATGTTAAATGTTACCTTATCTCCATTAATGGCTTTTACTTCCCACAAAACCGAGCCATTCACTGTATTTCCAGTGAACATTGTCTTTGCAGCAGTTGCAAGAAAGCTCGTAAAGCCAGAGGGGACATTATTTTGCGCACCAAAGCTATAGCTCAAGGTCACGTTAGTTGTGGTAGCCCCTGTTAAAGTTGCATTTATCTTCACAGAAGTAGCATTGGCGCTCGCATGGACAAGTCCTTCTCCAGAAAGAGTTTTAATACCAAGAGCTTCTTTGCCAGAAACATCAGCGATAACATCGTCATGCTTTACCTTGAAGATATCGCTCTTTTGCACTTGAGCCTGTCCTGCCTTGGCTTCAACAGAAAGCTTGTAGTTGCCTTCAGCTACGATCTTCTGACCATACTGGTCGATTGTGCGAAGTCCGCCACGTACAAAAACTTTGGTCTCAAGCTGATCTGTAGACCAGAGCACAGAAGCTGAACCATCAAGAAGCTTCTTTTTGTTGAACTGGGTTGTTCCGGAAATACGGTCAATTTCATCTCGAAGCTGATCCACTTCAAGCTGAATGTACTGACGATCCTGAGAGGTCAGAGTATCGTTTGCACCTTGTACGCTCAGTTCACGCATTCTCTGAAGAATAGAATGAGTTTCGTTCAAAGCTCCTTCAGCAGTCTGGATCATGGAAATGCCGTCTTGTGCGTTGTTCACTGCCTGATCCAATCCCTTATACTGAGCGCGCATTTTTTCACTGATGGCAAGTCCAGCCGCATCATCAGCAGCACTGTTAATACGAAGACCTGTGGAAAGTTTGTTAATGGATTTCTGAAGGGAACCATTTGTCTGGCTTACAGAATTGTAAGCGAAAAGTGCAGGAATATTATGATACACTCGCATTATTATTTCCTCCTCCTTGAGGGTTATTAAAATTCTTCCTTGAAAATTCCATTATTCCATTTGTAAAGCCATATTCTTCTTTAGATGTCGTTTCCACCTCCTCACGTTTTCTTTACCACACATTTATATATCGACAGCTTCTTCTGCCTTCTTAAGGGAGACACCCCAAAAAAATGATATTTTTTGCGCATATTTTTCCTGTCTCTCTTTTGATAGCCCCGATAAGAAGCGTTCTGCAGTCCAGGCTGCCCAATTTCCTCCAGCTGATTTCTTAAAAAACTGGTGGAATGGTTCATTTTCTGGTGCGTCTAAAATACAACAACAAGCCCTATTAAAGGTTTCTTGATCCCCTTCCCAGAAAGAGGCTTCGCCATCAAGAAGTGTGGCAAGAAGAGAGTTAAAAGCACTCTCCCCTCCCTTTTTCTGCTCTATATACACTGCAAAACTTCGCAAAAGGGCAGGAAGAAGAGCCATTAAAGACATAGCTCCGTCAATCTCTGCCTCTGTTACCTGATATGCGTTATGGCGCACCGCAAAAATAAGTCGGGCTATTTCAATATATCCATTAAGCTCTCCCTCTATAAGTTTCTTCCATGCCATACACCATTCACCTAAAAAACCGGGGAAGTGTGCCAAAACCCATTCGATGAATATATTGAGGTCCTTATCTAGGCCCGCGAGATAGCTCGTTAAAAGAAGTCGCCCCACAATAAGAGGCTTATTGCTGTCAAGACAAGATTCAATCCACGGTTCCCACCACTCGTCTTCGCCTTTTTTTATTTCACGCCATAAAGCGCAAGAAGAAAGGGCATCCCCTTCTTCTTCGCTGAGAGCTAACTCAATCCATAAGTAATGTGTTCTTTCAAGATACGCAGCCACTGCCGCCACGTCTTCGTAGACATGGGCCCAGAAAGAGGTAAAATCCTTATGTTTCCACGTATCTGGGAACGGCCTATTCCAAAATTCGCCAGATTTGGAAAATACCATAATAGACTGCAAGCCGACAGACACCTTTTGTGCGTCATACCATAAAAGTTGCCACCGATGGAAAAGAGTTACAGATGTAGGGTGTAGATTTTTTAAAGACAAATTCAACCCTTGACGGTACATGCTCTGAATTTCTTCTAAAAGATCAGCGCACCGGTGCTGTAACATTTCAATTTCTTCAGCCACACATGCGGCCCGGTCCCTATCTACACCACTTTCAAGAGTCTCTTCTTCACTTTTTTCATAAGATACGGCAAGATGCTTTTCTTTCCAATTCTCTATACGTTGTGCAAAAGAAAGGTGTATTGCCCCTTCAATCCAGGCTCCCCCTTCTGTACAGTTATAAACAGGAGTTTGCGTAGAAGCTATACAACGCTCAAAATAGACGAGAAACGAATACCAATGGTCGTTGGTTTCTACTGTAGTACTTTTATCCCAGCTTTGAATAGCAGCGAACCCTTTCTGACCATACTCATGATGCCCAAATGACGAAGCATGAGTCTGCCCATCTGGTCCATAAGCCAAATCTTGTCCTATAAAAACAATTTCACTGGGCTGTAAGGCTTCAGCAAGGTGGAAACACAAATGGCTGACACATAAACCGCTTCGTATATCTGGCATTTTCATGACCCCAGCCAGGTACGACCCCAACGCATCACAATTTGTAAGGGATACTGGCCCTGGCCAAGTGGCCACAAGAGCTGGGTGAACTTTGGTTCCAGCTACAAATACGGTGTGAGAAGCCTCTTCCCTAAAGTCACGTATAATAGGCTTCATGCGTTCGTAGATAATTCGAGATGAATCGAGGGCCACAATAGCGTGAGGGATAACACCCGCCTCAAAAAGTCCTTGCGCTATAACGTCATTGGCTATAATCACCGCAAAATGTTGGGCTTCTTTAAGAAGGGGAATCTGTTTGTCCAAGGAGGGTCCTGCCGACACGATAATAGCCGGTTTGCCATGCCAGAGTTCCTTCAAACGCGTCAGGGGAACCATGCCTCGATGCCGTACAGTGCAGCCATTAACAATATTATGGGCCATCTCACGATAGGCCCGTTCAGCATCAATAAACTGTGATTGTATTTCTCCCCCTAAAGCTGTTTTAAACTCTCTGATAATTTCCCGAACCTCATCAATACGGTTGTTACTATTTTTCGTATTATGAACAAAAACACAAGGGGCCTGATTCAACAGACCGCCATGCCTCTGGAATACCTGCCGCCACTGGTTCTCTCGGTCTATAGATGTTTTCCCAACCACCCATGAAATACCGGGGCTCGCCAAAAGCCCTTCCATTTCATGAATATGCATACACCAGTAAAGAAGGGCCGGGTCGGTTTCCACTATTACAGCCCGATTCATGCGCTCCTGAGTTATTGTATGGGCAAAACTGTACCCCAGGCCAAAACCTACATACAGGTTAATGTCTTCTTTTCGGCCTCCATCTATCTCAAGAAAAGATTTGCCTCGAAGTTCCAGGAAACGCGTTATGCCTTCAGTATCGCGGAGCTCTGCATATTGCTCATTTATGTTCAGAGAAAAAGTACTGTATTTTTCATCTTCTGAGTAGCCCAACAACAATTCCGCAGCCTGAGGATTGCTTTTTTCCAAGGCCCTTAGGTTTCGCTGCCAAAATTCGAAATTAGGCGTAAGGGATCTCATTAGCATTTTTTGTTATCCTTGTTGCTCTCTCGCAATGTTTTACGAAGAAGCTCTTCTGTTTCTTTTCCTATACTCATGGGCACTGCCGCCTTTATATTTTCCCGAGCCGTCTCAATCCAGATCTCTTTTCTCCAGACTCTCACGTTCCGAGGCGCTTCTATTCCAATACGCACAGTGTCGCCACGTACTTCGAGAATAGATATTTCTATGGCATCGCCAATCACAAGAGCTTCGCCAACTTTTCGGCTGAGAACGAGCATCAGGACTCGCCCCCTACAGCCTGTTTCCTCATTAAATCCCGAACGCTCTGAGGCAACACTGGCGTTCTCACCTCGTAGGCTTCATTACCCGAAATTACCTGTTTTGCCATGCGCTCTTCGTGGTTAACAACAATAGGTGCACGCAGGTTCGCAGTCATATCCCACGGAGCTGCTGGAGGGATAGTAACGACAACCATAACAGTCAATTTATGTGCATCTCCGCCAAGAGCCTCTAAATCCTCGCTGCTCAGGGCCGGATCATAATTTTTCTCTATAAGAAGGGAGGAAACAACAGGCAACGCTACATCTTCGTCTTTAACGCTCTGCAGCCATTTTATGGGATTCTCGTCCTCTCCTGCCACCACCCATTCGTAATGGTCTTCAAATCCCGGAAGGCCTTTGGGGAAATAAACCACCGCTTCCGATGTCACTTCTAAACGGCCGAAACGGGTTGTTTCAAGTACGCGGGTCATAATCTATACACCTCCGCACAAATCGTTTATCTATCGCAAAAAGTCCACAAGGGTGGGCTGCACTATGCGAGCGATAATCGCCAAACTCGCCTGATATACGGCTTCGTTCATCTTATATTGGGTATAAGCTTCAGCCAGATCAACATCAGACACTTTGCTATAAAGATCTGTCAAGTTCAGGTTATTCTGCTTCAAACGAGCATTATTGGATGTATATCGTTTTTGAACGGCTCCTTCTCGCGTCCGAATACGAAGCAAGTTATCTTGAAAACTATCTATCTTTCCCATCAACGCACTACTAACGCCCTCTTGATCCCCTTGGCGGACAGCCCTGGCTAAATTATCCAAAACCCCAAAAAAATCACTGGCCTCTCGATCAGCTCCTGTTCGCACAGCTACCCTTTGAGAATAGGGGCCAGATCCGCCTCTGCTTGACGTTTCCATGGCCGGAGTTCCTAATAGGGCGCTAGAATCGTCTCCATTCTGCTCTACCTTAAAGGAATATCCTTTTGGAGACCAGAAAACAAGCCGTTCCTCTCCGCCATCTTTAACAATTCCCGCCCGTATATCTTGCCCCTGAAAACGGCTGTTGATTGTATTGACGAGGTCTTGTATTCCTACAGGGTGACCTGCCTCTGCTGGAGCAAGAGTAGAGAGATCAATAGAGTGTTTCATTCCCTTTATCGATACCGTGAGGGTTCCGTTCGCAGGAGGAGTCCATCCCGATATGTCAACTGTTCCCTTTACCGCATTGTCGATGTTCATCATATCACTGGCAACAGATCCCTTTACGTCATATACAGTTAACCGCGAGCCGTCTTTAGCCACAAGACCGAACTGTATTTGGGAACCATTTACGCCAGGCTGAGGGTCAAAATAGGAAACATCTATCCAATCCCCTGCTGCTTCCCGAATTCGCCGAGTTACGTCCTCTGGAGAACTGCCCGGATCAATGGTAATATCCACACTTTTGCCGAGAGTAGCAATACGAAGGGTTCCACCACTTGTCGTCGCTGTGTCAGAAGTACCGGTTCCGCCTACAAGGCCAGTCTGAAGCCCCATCTGAAGGGCCAGTCCGCCCGAGTACTGGGCAAAGGAAGGATCAGAGAAATTCATATCTCTGATGACTACCGGCTCACCTGTTTTTGCATAAAGAGCCGCATACCCCGAATCTTTATCTAAAACATCCAGGCCCAGGATATCCTCACCAACCTGAGCCACTATCTGCTCCATTACTTTAACAGAATCTACGTTGTTCCCGCCTGTACTGCTCCGTACATCATCGAGATAGATTTTTACTATATGATCCTCTCCGCCTACCGACACCTTCATGAGGGCAGGAAGGCTTGGGTCGAGGCCATCGGCATTCGGGAAGGTTACAGAAACACCTGAAGCGGTTTCCTGAGCCGTAGAGAGGCCCCATTGTGCAGCGTAATGGGCACTTGGCACTGTAGAACGATCATATACTGTAAGGGGGGCATTCTCCTTAGGCCGCAAGAGGAGTTTTTTCGTAGCTCCCTCAAGATTCCCATCTTGTACCTCCTCGTTATCAGACTGAACAACAACTTCTAACCAATCTCCTGCCACTTGACGAATCCGCTCTGCCAACTCTTCCACAGTTAACGAAGCGTTGGCGTCAATTTGTAAATCAGCTTTATGGTCACCACTTTGGAGCCGCCAATGAAGCCCCCCCCCATCAAGAGAAAGAGCATCTGAAGAAAATTCTATGCTCTGAAGAGTGGTCTCCATGCCCAGCAGATCTATAAGGCCTATATGGCTGTGATCGACCTGGTCTTTATCGGTCTCAGGCCAGCTGGTCACCTGAATAGGTTCCCCTGTATGCCCCACAAATTCGAGATATTGAACTTGCTTTTGAGGGTCTGTCATCACTCGTACTGTTGCAAGTTTGCTGACGCTTCCCATTTCCGTACTGTTGTTAATAATATCTGCTATTTGTGAGAGGGTATACCCCTTCATCTCTCCCTGATCTCGGAATCCGTTTTCATCTGAAGGTTGGTCGATACCGGGAAGCTGATCATCGCTCCACTGCTCTGGAATGCGCACTTTTGCGACTCTATCTCCTACTTTAAACTGGAGGATCTCAGAGCGGCCTTCCCACCTAAAATTCATGGGGAGAGCCCGACTCCGAATAGCATAATTTGTCTCATTCTGGGGGAAAAGTTCCCGGCCATGAAAAGACACCTGGCCAACTACGCCCTGTTCCACCTCAAAATTTACATGCTCTCTATTTCCTGTGTACAGGACCCGACCAGATACATCTCGCTGAAAAGGAGGAACAGACGTATTGAGACCGGCAAGAAGGAACCTTCCTTCTACAGAATAATTAGCAATATTAACAAGTTCTTCCTGAAGCTGAAGAATTTCCTCGGCAATAGCGTTCAGCTCTGTCTCGCCTAAACCTCCGTCACCTGCATAAACAGACAACTCTTGAATACGTTGAACCACATCTGTAATCTGGTTCATGGCTGTATCTGTATTAGAAAGCCACGTTACAGCATCATCAAGGTTTCTCTGATACTGAGAGTTTTCAAAAATAGAAGTATGAAGCCCTAACTCTCGAGTCACATCGATGGGGTTATCCGATGGACGCGCGTGCTTTTTTCCCGTATTCAGCTGACGCTGCTCTTCAAGCAAACGAGCTAAGTTTTTATGCATATCTGAAAGCATGGTTCTCTGAAGCATAGGGTTCGTCACTCGAAGCATGAGGATCCCTCCTATCGTCCAACAATGCCCATACCATTAATAAGCCGGTCGAGCATTTCGTCTATAGTCGTAATATATCGGGCCATGGCGTTAAATGCCTGCTGAAACTTAATAATATCCAACATCTCTTCGTCCATATTCACTCCCATAGTAGACTGGCGCTGGGCGTCAATCTGCAACGTCAAATGCCGTTGGTTCGTAGCCATGGTTTTCGACTGCAACCCTCGAGAGCCAAGCTCTGCCAGAAAAGAAAGATAGTACTCATTGAAGCTTGCGCTGCGGTTTTGGATAACCTTTCCCTGCTTAAGCTGTGCCAGAGCCAGAGCGTTGCTTCCATCGCCAGATCCCTTTGAATGCCCCGTTCCGTCTCCTCTCGCTGCAGCTATAAGGCTTGAGTCTTTATCAATAGCACTATTGAAAGCAAAACGTCTGGAGGCTCCGTATCTCGCCCCCACTTGCTCAAAAAAGGCAACACCTGTGGTCATTGCCGAATCCCCTGTTCCATGACCTGCATAGTGCCTTGCGTTTATTTCCGTAACCAGACCGTAGGTTATTTCATCAAACTGGTCTATAAAGCCAAGGATCATGTCATCTCGGGCTTCCATAAGACCTCTCATAGCGCCACCCTTTACGTGATGTTTTATTGTTACACCCGCTTGCCCCACGCCTCGAAGTTCAAAACGCAAGCCTGAGGAAACCTCTTCAAGCACCGACGCAGAATAATCAGATTGACGCGGAACCCGCCGGGCCTCTTTTAGGGCATTGCTGCTGGAGAGGTAGGTTTTGCCGTCCACAGAAAAAACTGCATCTTGTGAAGCTTTTATACAGCTCGTGGCATCCTGATCTCCCAAAAGGCCGAGGCGACGAGCAATGTTGAGGGAACCATTTTCATCCCCCATCACATTAATTCGCGTTCCTTCACCTACAACATTACTTTCAAGGGTCAAGAAGTAGGTTCCTGTAGCTTCATCTTTTTCTATTGCGGCATGGAGCCACTCTTCAGGCCTATTAGGTCCTCCTTCTTCCCCATAAGCCGCATTAATTTTATTCCGAATTGTCTCTAAGGAATCCTCCTCAGTAACATCAATAGAGACCTTCTTTCCCGACATGTTCAACCCTAAATCCGACATCAAATGTCCCTTCATGTCAGTAATGGAAAGAAGATGGTTGTTTCCCGAACGAAGGGTCAGCTGATTCCCATCAAGGGAAGCTGTGATCTGAGCTGAAGCAAGGCTCGTGTTGAGAAACCCGTTCAGGTCAGTTAAAGACAGAGTCCCATCTGCTGATTGAGAGGTATTTGTGCCATCAGAGAGATCCCACTTTCCGTCAGCATCGTTCCAGACAATTGAAATGATCCTCTCTTCACTCCCTGCTGCCACGCGAAAAGAGTATGCATCACCATCTTTACCAGAGGCAAGAATTGTGTCTGAAGGGAGAATCTTTGAACGGGACAACACACCTTGGCTACCTACACTCAAACTAAAACTTCCACGAATATTAAGGGCTTCTGTCTCTGATTGGGGACGAAGACGAGGCGTCTGGGAAGAGCTTCCTCCGCCAATTTTCCATGCCGTTTCAGAAGCGAGTCGGTCAACGTATACAGAATGAACACCTTCAGGAGAATTTTGCCCTGGTGTAACAAAGAGGACGTCAGTATTATCCACAATGTCGAACAGGTTATCTTCTACTTGAACATCATGAAAACCTTCGTTCCCTGGCACTGAAACCGCTACTAAATGCCGAGTTTTATCTCCCTGTACCAAAAGTTTGCCATGAAGATATACTTTAAAATCTCCATCATCCATGTCAGAGGGAAGAGAAACTTCCACATCTACTAACTCGCTTAATTTCTCTACCAGCAAATCTCGTCGATCGAGAAGGTCGTTAGGGTTTCCACCAACCCCCTGCACTTTCGCAATGGTACGATTTAAGGCTGCAATCTGATCTATATAGTCGTTTGCTTCCTGAACCTTTAACACAACTTCTTGATCTAGAGATTGTCTGTATTGATCGTAATTACGAACAAGCTGGTCCATAAAAACAGTCAGGTTTTGGGCACTCTGTACTACTGTTTCTCTCACCGACGGTACATCTGGCCTTTTATGGAGTTCTTCCAGACTTTTCCAATACTCGTCAAGAGCAACTTTAAATCCTTCCCCTGCAGGCTCGTTCACGTACAGTTCTATGGTGTTTAAGGATTTTTCCAAAACCTCCCAATAGCCTTGTACAGAAGTTTCTTCCCGAAATTGGAGGTCGAGGAAATCGTCTCGTAACCTTCGAATTGCGTCTATTTTGACCCCCGTTCCAATCTGCCCGGGGAGACCTGGTCGAGAAAGTCCAGGAACCGTATAAGGGTCTGTCGAGGAGGCTTCCACTCTTTGGCGCGAATATCCTTCTACGTTGGCATTCGATATGTTATGACCGGCAGTTTCCATAGCACGCCGAAAGTAATCCATGGCGCGCCGGCCCATTTCCAGGCCAAAAAAACTGTTAAACATGGATATTCCTCCTTATACAGACATATCCAGCCCCCCGCAACCGGGAGCTGCCATTCCTTCTAAACGACGCCACTCAGCAAGCAAGATGTCGCTAAGGGCCCTATTTTCGTCAACGAGACGAGATAAAATACCTATTTCAGCCTGTAGGTTCCGCACTACGGGGATAAGAGCTTCGGCGGCCTCCCGTAGCTCAACTCCTTCTTGTTCTGGTAAAAAAGAACAAAACTCCATAATTGTAGGGGCACAATGATACGCAGAAGAAAGGCGACCAGCCAAACGTCGGCGTTCCTGTTCCAATGCCTCCCCTTCAAAGGCTAGAGATTGCTGTTCTTTCATAAGTTGCTGTAATAATTCGAGGCGCCCTTCCTTGAGCGCCTCACGCTGTTTAACCACAACACTATGCATTTTCTGCAACACATCAGTCTGCTGCAGAAGGACTTCTACCAGCGATTGTCCGTCCATGGAATCATTCGTCCTTGTCAAGCAACCCTGCCCGGATCAAGCCCTCTGCTACCTTATGGAGATCCGGACGATATTGCCCGCTCTGAATCTGTTTTTTTAGTTCTTCTACCTTCCCAAAACGGACATCTGGCACTTTTTTAAGCTCTGTACGGGCTTTCGCAAGCTCTTTGGCAAAAGCACTAAATTCAACACCGTCAGTCTCCTCTGCTGAAGACTGACCTAGGTACTTTTTACCATTGACTTTGCCCACAGGGCTAGGGCCATAGATACCACGAATTTTATCGATCATTAATGATCACCCCGCTCTAACCTTTCTCATATCTATTATCGGAATACATCTTCAACAGCTTTAACGGGAAAAACGAAGAGATGTAGACCATGTTATGGCATAAGGGACTTTCACCCCTTTTCTCTTTAATGCAGATGCTCCACGACGTAATGTCGTTCCCGTAGTACATACATCATCTACGAGAATAACAGGCATTGCTTCAGGGAAAGGACACGTCACTACGAAGGCGTCAGAAGCCATAGACCGCCGAGCTTCTGATCCGCCAGACGTTTGGGCCGAAACATGTCGCCTCCATTCCAGCCCATAAAGAACCGGCACATTCCATTCTTGAGCAATGCCCCTGGCCAAAAGAGCTGCCTGATTCCATGGCCGTGTACTTTTCTTATGGAGAGGGATCGGGACAAGACAACAGGGTATTCGAGAAAAAGTTTTTCCCAAAGCTCTCCCCATGGATATTCCAAGTTGCCCCCATCCAGCGTATTTCAATTTTAGAACCATATCTCGGCAAATATCTTTATGAAGGGCACCTGAAAAAAGCTGTAAATCTTTTCCTATGGCGAGTTGAAGCGGATGACATAACAACGATTGGAGGCACGATACACACCCTACAGAGCCAATTCGGCCACACATCGGACACTCTGTCGGCCAGAAACAATGCTCTATAAACTGGGCTATTCTACGAAACATAAAAGTAAAGTAGCTCAAGAATATTCAATGGGGCAACGCAACAACATTAAAGCCCCTTCCTTCTCCTCAAAACCATATTGAGCCAGAAAAGGCCCCAACTCGCTGGTGTATGTAAGTATCATGGGAATAGAGTGTATAGCCGGGTGATTGAGGGCATAATCAATAAGAGCAGAGCCAATACCCTTCCCTTGATGGTCTGGATGAACCATAATATCCCAAAGAGTTCCCCGAAAAACAAAGTCTGTAAGGATACGACAAAAAGCAACTAACTTCATATCATGCCGGACAGAAAAACACATGGTTGTTCCGTCTAGCATGCGCTGTATATCTTCTAAAGAGCGGCTTCGCCCCCATTGGGTAAAACGGTAAAGATCGCGGAGCTCAGCAGGAGTTACCGCTTGCTTACTGTCGTAGAAAGCATACTCAAGCTTGGTTTTCATGTATTGCTGCCACCTTAGAGAAAGATAATCCATGAATGATTTTCCTTAAATCACTTTTTCTCGCGTCGGCAGAAACCTGTAATTGAAGGATCTGACCTGTACCGCAGCGGGGACAGATCCACATGGCTCGAGCGATTCCATCGCTATCGGGAGTTCCTGCCAACACTTTAGTCTCTCCGCATATTTGACATGCTACTATGAGCATTTCTATTCCTCCTACTAGGAAGAGGCCCCAAAGGGTGTAATATGAAAAACGATTTGGACGGGGCCTTCGGTATAGATATTTTCCGCAGCCAAAACCTTTACACTCATCACTTTTGTAGCCTTTTGCAGTTCCTCTACAGCATCAAAAAAAGCTGTCGCATCCATAGCTCCTACCTTGCCACTTACAGGATCTGGCATAATTCCCTCGTCCACTGCTTGATGATTAACCTCTGCCAAAAGATCATGGAGAAAGGATTCTGCATCTGCACCTTTAGGAACCCAAGATCGGGAAGCAATATTCTCCCCTTTAGAATAAACCAGCCGGCTATCATATACCTCATAACGCACTCTCACATCTTCACCTTGTAAAACGTTAGCGTTCGCTATAATGCGTATAAATTTCCTATTTTCCGAATTCGTACACTCCTGAATTTTAGCTTTTTCTTCCTCTAGGTCAACTGCCAATGTAATTTCGTCAGGAGAAACTCCCGATCGAAGCCCCACCACAAACTCGGCTCGACGGCGAAGTTCTTGAAAAAGGGCATCTACTTTACTTGGAGAACTTTTAGGTTGAATAACGTGCTGCCCAAGAAGCTCTCCTGCAAAAACAGCGATACGGCCACTGCGAACCTGAATTAACCCCTCTCGCAAACGGCTCGCTTCTTGGCGAAGACTTCCTACTTCCTCATCAAGTTTATATTTTTCTCTCTCAAGGGCATTCTTCTCATTTTTTATCTGAGACAAATCACCCCTGGCCTTTTCCAGCTCTGGACGGACAGAAGCCAGTTGGTTCTGAACTTCCTGCAACTTCTTCTCTTGGGCTTCAAGTTTACTCTGGCTCTCCACAAGGCGTATAGACATGAGCTGTACTTCATCCCGACTATCTTGAAGCTCTGCTGTGAGATTTGTAAGTTGGCTCTGTAAAAATTTCATGGAAAAAAGGGCCGTACGAACGTTCTCTGAAACTACAGACATGGTTCCAAGAATAGCGATAGATATAAGCACTCCTGTAAATGCGGTAATGATTTGGCTCGTATGGCGAGGACGTAAACCGAAAAGAGAGATTCGTTTCTTCCCTATACGCATCCCAACCCTGTCACCTAAATACGCCAGGATAGCACTGACAACAAGGAGCGTTATAATGAGTCTCCAGTTCATATCAGACCATATCTGGGCTTGCACAGCACTGCCTCCATTTCATAGAGCATATCTATCTATGTATCTCAGAATAACACGAAATGGGGGTAGCCACAAAGGACTACCCCCATTTTCAGCAAAATTACATACGATTTACTCTAGGGAACAGCATGATCATAAACTTTATTTCCTGGGCTGGATATAGTCGTCCTTGATTCATCCCAGGGCACATTTGAGCTGTCTGTTCCCACGATTGAGGGGTACGCACTACATGAGGCCAAAAGGGGAAAAGGGAGCACTGTATCGGCCTCACAGGATAAATAGCACAACGCCCCGTTTCTAGAGTATAAAACACACATGCCCCTCCTTCTTTTTCGCGAAGGCTGGGGGCTCCCCATCTTTGAGTTTCATTTTTTATTCGGAATGTAGGAATATCTATGTTCAACCAACAGGCGATCCGTTCCTCATCTATAGGAGAGACCCAAATGGCGCCAGGTTCTCCTCTGCAACATCGTCCGCACCCTATACAGGAAAAACGCAATCCCTCTCTCCACCACGGAAGGGGCTCTTCATTCTTCATGCGGGGAAGCATCACTTTCCAAGGATGAAGCTAACTGGTTGTAGAGAACCTTCCAAAGTCCCACACCATTTTGCTTCGACAAAGCCTCGGCAGACATTTCTACAGAAAGATCTTCCATCGCTCCAAACGGCCGTTTTTCGTCACGCCCCGATATCCTTTTAGCGTCACGAAGCATATTTTTCCATATCTGAGATAACAAGACCCCTTCAAACTGACGACATGCTTCTTCCAATTGTTCCCGCTGCTTCTTGTGATCTTCCGAAACAAAATTTTTCTGCACAACATGATTTTGAGAAGCATCAACTTTATTCAACATTATTATGCCTCCACTACATAACTACAAGGTCTCCATGGAGAGCCCCAGCCTCTTTCACTGCCTGAAGGATAGAGATAATATCTCTGGGCGTTGCTCCTACAGCATTAAGAGAATCCACAAGCTGATTGACCGTCGACGAGGCTCCAAGAGAGATAAGGCTTCCGCCCTGCTCTTCCGCTTCAATTTCCGTTCTTGGCTGTACTGCCGTTCGTCCTTCTCCGAAAGGCTGAGGCTGGACGACTTCGGGTTTCTCCGTAACGCGCACCGTCAGATTTCCATGAGCGACTGCTACAGCGCTTATCTTTACATCACCACCCATAACAACCGTACCGGTTCTTTCGTTCACCACTACGCGAGCTATGGCATCTGGTTGCACGGTGAGACCTTCTATTTGGGATATAAAAGAAGAAGGCGAGGAAGTGAACTGCCCAGGAAGGGCAATGGTTACCATTCCCGCATCAACAGGTGTCGCCACTGCACCAAAACGAGAATTAATAGACTTGGCAATTCGTTCTGATGTAGTAAAATCAGGCTCCCTGAGAAGCAGGGAAACAGTTCCATCGGCAGTAAAAGTCATAGGTACGTCCCGTTCCACTATAGCTCCCCCGGGAATTCTGCCAACCGTAACTACATTTTTAGTCATAGAAGCTGCTTGTCCACCTGTTGCGAAACCTCCTACAAGTACCGGCCCTTGGGCTACCGCATAAACAAGCCCATCCGCCCCCTTTAGGGGAACTTGAAGCAACGTACCGCCTTGAAGACTCTTGGCGTCTCCCATAGTGCTTATCGTTACGTCTATTTGCTGCCCTGGGCGGGCAAAGGGAGGAAGTTCGCACGTTACTGTTACAGTAGCGACATTCTTACTTTTTATAGCTCCATCGTCAAGAGTTAGGCCAAACTGGCTCATTACGTTACGTATCATCTGAAGCGCCATCTTCGACTTATCGCCAGTACCCTGCAACCCCATAACCAGCCCCACACCAACAAGCTGATTTGATCGAACTCCTTGAATATCTACCAGATCCTTTATTCGAACTCCAGGATGAATCGCTGCCCACAAATTCGTCACCTGAGAGCTCCATAAGAAAAAGAGGGTGAGAAAGCATATGGATATTTTTGCACTTCTTTTCATGTATTACTAGCCTCCTAGAAAATCGCCTGTAAAATCTGTGTGAGCAATCCTGGACGCTGGACTTTGGAAAGTGCGCCCTTCCCCTCAATGCCAATCTCTGCGTTAGCTATTTTATCGCTGGCGATAGTATTATTACCATCTACATCCTGGGGACGAATGACCCCTCGAATGCAAAGCTGTAGTTTTTCCTCGTGAGTTTCTACATCCCTAGCGCCCTCTATAACGAGATTTCCATTAGGAAGAACCTCCGTAACAAGACAAGCTATGCGACTTTTCGCCGTGTGAGTTCTCTCTGTAGATCCATCACCTTTCACAGAACTTTTCGAGGAGAACCCTAAAGCCTTGATAAAATCGAGGACCCCCACTCCGTCACTCACTGAACTGTCATTCTTTTTGCTTACGTCAGTTTTAGCCTCATCTTTCGTAGTTGTTTTTTCCGACACTACGACTGTTACAAGATCCCCCACTTTACTAGGGCGCTGATCGGCTACCCAATTTGTATTGTCATTCCAAATAGACTGGGCAAAAGCGATAGGGCTGCTGCCTGAAAAAGTTATAACAATCGCCACCAAAAGAGCAAACATATTCTTTTTCATTGGGTATCTACCTCCACTCTACCTGGACTTGCCACTCGCCCTGTAACCACTGTTCTACTGGCTATATTGCGAACTCGTATAAAATCGCCGGGCTGGCCCTCATCAAGAGCTTCACCTGGAACTTCTATTAAAAGTGCCCCTACCTGCGCCGCAATAATAACACGATCTCCTCTTAAAATTATCGGCTTTGTCTCAAGAATGTTGAGAGAAACAATATCTCCCATCTGCCCGTCTCTTCGTAACACAAGCCCTAACACTTCCTCAATACGGCTTGGCAGTTCACCAGGCTGACTTAAACGCACTCTTCGCAATACTACATCCTCTTCAGAGAGAGGTTTCCCTCTGGGAAAAGCTCGTTGAAGAACAACGGCTGGCTGATACCAATTAATGCGTACTGGGACAGATTTTTCTCCTTTAGCACTCCGGAATTTAAGGGTTGTTGATCCAACACCAGGGGTTAAAGAACCAGGTTCCAGAAATTCTTCCGTGTCTTTAGGTGCGGCTCCTGATAGAGGATTTACGTCTACCTCCCACGCCCACCCTGAAATACGGCGAACAATGTTCGGGAGTCGAGGTTCCTGAAGAACAGGAACTCGCTCTGCCATGAGAAGAGAGAGGCGTATACCACCTATTCCTCCCTCCTGCAAGGCATTAATAATATCTTCCCTCGATATATAACCAGTTTTTTTAGGGAAAGGAATCGCACGAGCCTTTTCTACCACAGGAGAAGGCCCGTTAATAATCGCCACATTTTCCAGCCGCATTCCATCTCCCCAATAAAAAATCGAGGCAGGGATATCTATGGAAAGGGGGCTTGCGGCCATAGCAGGGGTATACATGGGGGCAAAAAATCCAATCCACAAAAAAACAAAAAACAGGCGGGACACATACCTCACCCGCCTGTAAAACATGCCTTTTCTCTTCATTGCTATATTTTATCGACGAAGCCCGTTAGCAATTCTCAAGAGTTCATCGGCGGTTTGAATACTTTTAGAGTTGGCCTCATATGCTCTCTGGGCTACAATAAGGTTGACCATTTCCTCTACCACCTGAACGTTTGACATCTCAAGAATCCCCTGATGGAGATACCCCAGGCCATCCTCTCCTGGAAGGCCTGCTATCGCTTCACCGCTGGCAGGCGTTTCTTCAAAAAGATTTCTGCCTATAGCTCGAAGACCAGCTGGGTTCACAAAACGGGCGATTTCAATCTGTCCAATTTCGTCGGCTTCCTGATTCCCTACTGTTTTGACGGAAAAACGCCCCATATTATCGATAATGATTTCGGTTGCATCTTCTGGGACGGTGATAGCCGGTTCTAATAAAAAACCATCGGTTGTTACAATCTGGCCATCTCCATCTATCTTCCAAGAGCCGTCTCGCGTATAAGCAATATCCCCGTTAGGGCGCACAACTTGAAAGAAGCCATCGCCTTCGATAGTAACATCAAGAGGATTATTTGTTACCTGCAAGTTCCCCTCAGAAAACATTCGGCTGGTTCCGACTACTTTAGTGCCCAAACCTACCTGAATTCCAGTTGGGACAGTAGCTCCTGTTTCCACTGGAGCACCAGGTTCTCTATCTATTTGATAAAGAAGGTCCTGAAAGTCGGCTCGCATTTTCTTATATCCTGACGTGTTCACATTAGCTAAGTTGTTAGATGTAACGTCGAGATTTGTTTGTTGGGCCACCATTCCTGTTGCTGCAGACCATAGAGCTCGAATCATTTATCATCCCTCCAGAAGTTAGACGGCTCTGCCGAATGTGGTAATAAGCCGGCCTGTCATCTCGTCATGAGTAGATACTGCTTTCGAAGCACTTTCATAAGCTCTGTGGGCTTCAATCATCCGTACCATTTCTTCCACCACATTGACGTTAGACATTTCCAGTGCCCCTGACTGAAGCTCAAAATCCTCTACAGCATCTGGCTGGCCCGACTCTCTTGTCTCTGATAGGAGAGATCCTCCTATTTGCCTCAAATACGAGGGGCTTTGAAAAGATACGACCTGAAGAGTATCTACTACCTCATCATCTGCAATAAGGCGACCGGAGTTATCAAACTCTATTCGCGTTGCATCCCCTATTTCCAAAGGTCCTCCATTGCCTAACACCAGCATACCGTCGTGTGTAACAATTCTTCCTTCAGAATCAAGTTGGAAATGACCAGAACGGGTATAGAAAATGTTCCCACCCAAATCCTGTACAACGAAAAATCCATCCCCTTGCAACGCCACATCCAAGTTTTTTCCTGTTATCTGAAGCATTCCTGCCTCTGTTTTCATCGCCGTTTCTGAAAGGACGTTGGCAAGAGGTATATCACCTATAGGAACTCTTCCTCTAAAAACGACACTATCTGGAGGCACTACTTCTATTTTCCCTTCTCCAGGATCAAGTTTTTCCAGGCGATCCATAAAGACGTCAGGGAAAGACTTATTAACGGCAATCCTTCCTTTAAAACCAGCGGTGTTTACGTTGGCCAGGTTGTTGGCGACTACATCGCCCATTCTCTCTTGTACTAGCATGGCTGACGCAGCAGCATAAAGCCCTCGATGCACTGGACAATCCTCCTATAGACTCTAGAGTTTTTTCTTCCGTCCTTTCTTTGATGCGCTGGTCATTAATATTCCGCTCCGCCCAGTAGCCTTCAGCTTATCGATCTCCGCAAGCGCTTTACCTGTCCCAACAGCAACACACTCCATAGGATCTTCGGCACAGAAACAATTGATGCCAGTTTGCTGTGTAATAAGCTCTGGGAGACCTCGCAGTAACGATCCACCGCCAGTAAGGACAATCCCTCTATCTATAATATCGGCCGAAAGTTCCGGAGGCGTTAGCTCTAATACATTTCTTACTCCATCATTAAGAGCCTGGATCATTTCACCAATGGCTTGGCTCACAGAAGCACTGCTAATCTCTATCTGGCGAGGGAGGCCTTGGACTAGATCTCTCCCTTTAATGGTCATCGTCATTTCTTCCTCTTCCTGGCCACAGGTTCCGATAGTAATCTTCAAATTCTCAGCTGTCTGTTCTCCTATAGCAAGGCTATAGTGTTTACGCAAATAACGCATTATTGCTTCATCAAATTTATCTCCACCAATGCGCAGCGACTTAGATACAACAATTCCCCCCAAGGAAATAACTGCAATATCGGTAGTTCCACCACCAACATCTACAATCATTTTTCCTCGAGGCTCTTCTACGCTGAGGCTGGCCCCTATTGCAGCAGCCATAGGCTCTTCAATCAGAAAAGCTTCACTGGCTCCTACTTCAACCGCGGCTTCTAAAACAGCTCTTCGTTCTACATCAGTAGCTCCTGATGGGACACAAATCATAACCCTGTTTCTAAAGAAACGACTGAACCCTTTGTTGACTCGCTTCATAAAATAACGAAGCATGGCTTCTGTCATGGTATAGTCGGCAATGACTCCATCACGTAGCGGCCGGACTGAAATTACGTTTCCCGGGGTACGCCCCACCATATTTTTTGCTTCATTGCCTACTGCAAGTATTTTCCCATTTTCTAGATCTATGGCAACCACTGAAGGTTCCCGAAGAACGATCCCCTTATTTTTTACATAAATAAGCACTGTCGCTGTTCCAAGGTCTATACCGATATCGCTTCCGAACACGAAGGTAGCCTCCTTATCTGCAAAAACATTCCCTCTCTGGGAAAGTATTATATGTGTTTCCTCCAAAAATCAGAAGGGACAAATATGCCTGCTTTTTCCTTTATTTTTGGAAGGCCGTTAAGAAATGGAGATGCATCGTACCCAACTCTCCAAAAATACAAGCCATGAGCCGGCACCGTCATTCCTGATTCCCTACGACTCCCTTTCCCATTAAGTAAGTCTCTAATCCACTCTGGACTCTGCTTGCCTTTTCCTACAAGGTCTAGACTTCCTATAAGAATGCGAACCATGTTCATAAGAAAAGCGTTACCGCGAATAGTAACAATCGATAGTTGCCCATTTTGATGCCAGCGGAAAGTGTAAATGGTACGGATAGTATTGTCTGGACACTCTTTGATTGGACAGAACGCCCTGAAATCGTGGGTCCCTTTTACGTACTCGCAAGCCTTTCCCACGGCTTCTTTATCCCATTTCCAGCGATTCCACCACGCCCGTTCTCGAAGATACGGAGGGAAAGCAGGGCCATGCCATATATAATATCGGTATTCTCTCCATAAAGCACTAAAACGAGCGTTAAAATCGTCAGAAACATGATAAATATTCATAATACGTACCGTTTCTGGCAAGTAATAATTGATAGCTAACAATAATCTGCCAGGATCCCATCCGACAGGAAGCTCAAAGGAAACAACTTGTCCTTTCCCATGAACACCGGCATCAGTTCGACCAGCAGCAAAAACAGTGGTGGGCTCACCAAATATTTTGCCTATAGCTTCTTCCAGAGATTGTTGAACGGTAGGGACTCCTGATTGTCGCTGCCAACCACAGAAAGCGGTTCCATCGTAACTTATTGTGGCAGCATAGTTCATAAAACAATCACCCTTCGATCTATATATATTAATAAACCAATGGTAAGGATGAGAACGATCAATGCTGCGCTATCACGCATCTTCCAGCAAAGAGGCTTGAACCTGGTTCGTCCATTCCCCCCCCTGTAACATCGAGCTTCCATAGCTGTAGCCAGGTCGTCTGCTCGCTGAAAAACAATGACAAAAAGAGGGACCAGCACCGGAAGCATCGCCCGCAAACGTTGCCATAGGTTCCCTTTATCGAGATTGGCCCCCCGCGCAAGCTGAGCCTTCATAATGCGGTCTGTTTCATCAAGAAGGGTAGGAATAAACCGCAAAGCAATGGTCATCATCATGGCTAACTCATGGGCAGGAAAACCTAATGGCGCCAAGGGCGAAAAAAGTTTTTCCAATCCATCTGAAAGTTCCATGGGGCTAGTTGTTAATGTGAGGAAACAAGCAAAAAGAACCAGAAAAAGAAGTCTCAAGCCCATATAAGCCCCCATACGAATGCCTTCTGCGGTAATAGAAATGATGCCCCATTGAAAAACCGGCGTCCCTTTAGTGAAGAAAAGGTGTATCAGAGCTGTAAAAACAACCAGAATCATCACAGGTTTTACAGAACGAAGAACTAAAGAAAAAGGAAGTTTGGAGAAAAAAGTCATGACAAGAAGCAATAAAGCCCACACACCAAAAGCCATGGGATGCTTTATTAAAAAAATCCCCGTTAATAGGAGCATGGTTCCTAAAATTTTACATCGAGGGTCAAGTCTATGGATTATCGAGGGAGCAGGCACAAATTGACCGAAGGTAAGATGATTAAGAAACTTCATGATTTTCTCACCCTTTTTACTATGGATTGAAAAAGTTTACGTTGATTCCAAGTCAATGGCACCTTCCAGCCTCCTTGCTCTAAAAGAACTGCTAACTCTAAGACTTCAGGAAGACATAGGCCTCGCACTGGATTTTGACTCAGTGCTTGAACTATCTTTTCTGGATCACCCTGTACAACCTCTTTGCCCCCTTCGAGAACAAGAATAGAATCACTGGCAGTAAGGGCTATTTCCAAATCGTGAGTAACAAAAACAATACCTCTCCCTTTCTCTTTCTGGGACAAGAGAAGCTTTACGAGATCTTTACGACCAGTGGCGTCAAGCCCCGCCGTAGGTTCATCCAGAACGAGATAGGCGGGATTAGCTGCAAGAACAGAAGCAAGGGCTATACGTCTTTTTTCGCCCCCAGAAAGCTGAAAGGGATTCCGATCTAAAAAACTTTCAGAAAGCCCCACTTCACGAAGGGCGCCTTTCACGACTTCCTCGAGATCTTTCTCTGCTACCCCCCAGTTTCTAGGGGCAAAAGCCACCTCTTCAAAAACTGTTTCAGCAAAAAGTTGTTGTTCAGGATATTGAAAAACAAGACCTACAGTATGTCTGATACTTCTTAACTGAGAGCTACCTGGACGAGATAAATAATTTTCCACAGACACCTCTCCACGTCCAGCCTCAGGAACCAGCAACGCATTCAAATACTGGGCAAGAGTAGACTTACCGCTACCAGTATGCCCTACAATAGAAAGCCATTGCCCCTTTTCCGTACGCAAATTCACATCCTTCAAAGCCACTGTTTCCAATGGAGTGGAAGGATGATAAATATGGGTGAGGTTTTTTACTATAATAGACATAAAGCCTGTCGAACTCCATCTACTGTTGCGGGAGTATTACGAGAAATAATATTCTCCCTCACTAGCATTTGCCATAACTCGACAAACGGAGGACATTCTAACCCCCATTCTTCAAGTTTTCCTCTATGCGTAAAAAGTTCCGATATACAACCGCTCCACTCTACCCGACCTTCTTGAAGAACAAGAGCTCTATCACAAAACACTGTCTCTTCTAGACGGTGAGTAATATACACTATTGTCCGGCCCTGGCTATGGAGCGTCTTTAAAATACTAAGCAGATCTCGTCGCCCTTGAGGGTCAAGCATGGCTGTAGGCTCATCCAAAACGAGACAAGGTGGATCCAGAGCTAAAGCTCCCGCTACAGCTAAACGCTGTTTTTCCCCTCCCGAAAGAGAGTAGGTAGGATTTGTCGCCTTACCTTCAAGGCCAGTTACAGATAAAGCCCAATCAACACGCTTCCTTATCTCTTCTGAAGGAAGCCCGAGATTTTCTGGTCCAAAAGCTGCATCATCTTCTACTACAGTACCAACTATCTGATTTTCGGGGTTTTGAAACACCATGGCAACATGGCTCCGAATTGTCCAAAGATTCTGCTCGTCCCGAGTATCCATGCCATAAACAAAACAAGCGCCCTGCGTTGGGAGCAGCAGGGCGTTTAAATGTTTGGCCAGCGTGGACTTTCCCGAGCCATTGCTGCCCAGTAAAGCTAGCCATTCCCCCTCCCTGACCTGGAAGGAAACACCGTCCAAGGCAGGCCTGTCCGCTTCAGGGTAGGTATACCCTACATCCTGAAGCGTACAGATGTCCTTTGGGGTCATCGTTAATCAACCAGCTCGATTATCGCCATGGGCGATCCGTCGCCGCAACGATTGCCCGTTTTTATTATTCTGGTATAGCCACCGGGACGATGTGCATACCGCTTGGCCAGATCTTCAAAAAGCTTGATCGAAGCCTCTTTATGTCCTAAACGGGCACGAATAACCCGGCGATCATTGAGAGAATCCCCTTTAGCTCTGGTGATAAGCTTTTCAGCTACTCGACGAAGTTCTTTCGCCCGGGTCACCGTTGTAGTGAGGCTCTCCTCTAAGAAAAGGCTGGCGGCCATATTAGCTAACATTGCTCTGCGATGGCTTCCATAACGACCAAGCCTTCTATGGTCCATACGGTGTCTCATGGAACTAGTCCTCCTTTACTGCTTTCTCTTCGCTCTTCTCTGTGCTGAGGTGAAGCCCCTGCTTTTCCAGTTTCTCCTCGATTTCTCTCAGAGAAATTTTCCCAAGGTTACGAATCTTCAACAGATCTTCTCTACTTCTTGTTATGAGCTCGCCGATGGTATGAATTCCACCACGAAGGAGGCAGTTCTCGCTTCGAATAGAGAGTTCAAGCTCTCGCACAGGCCTTGAAAGAAGATCATCTTCCTCTTTTGCTGCCGCTTCAGCTGCCTCAGCTGCTGCCGCTTCGGCTGCTGCCAGAGCAGCATCCTCTTCTTCAGCCCCTTCTACCGGATGAAGCTTGTCTATATCCTCAACGATAAACCCAAAATAGGTACGTATAACCCTCGCAGCTTCGCCTACCGCCACATCTGGTGCTATAACACCATTTGTTGTTACGTCAAGAACTAGCCGCTCAAAGTCTGTACGTTGGCCTACACGGGCCGCTTCCACATCGTAATGTACTTTCAAAACCGGCGAAAAAATAGCGTCGATCAAGAGGGCGTCTGCCGGAAGATACGCAGGGCGTGGTCGATCGATGGTAGCATATCCTGTCCCCTGCTCTATGTAGAGATCCATTGAAAGTTGGGCTCCCTCTTCCAACACGCAAATAGGTGCGTCAGGATTAAAAAATTCAATTTCACTATCAGGCTGAATATCTGAAGCTACAACTGCTCTAGATCCCTCTGATTCTAAATGAAGGACCTTCACATCTTTGCTATAAGAACGAACAGGAATATGCTTCAGGTTCAACATCAGTTCGATGACGTCCTCGCGAACCCCTGGGATGGTACTGAACTCATGTAGAACGCCATCGATACGGACTGAAGTAATAGCCGCCCCCTTAACGGAGGAAAGCAGTACCCGTCGCAGAGCATTGCCCAGCGTTACTCCGTATCCTCTTTCAAGGGGTTCTACAATAATTTTACCAAAGGTGGGGCTACACTCTTCAATTCGGATTTCAGGCCGCATCAGTTCCACTTTGTCCAACACCTTTCATGCCTACTATCTGGCATAGAACTCAACAACGAGCTGCTCATTGACAGGAACATCAATCTGTTCTCGCACAGGGATGGAAACAACATTAGCTTCCATGCGCTCGGTATTAACCTCCAGCCATTCCGGAACGGTTCTTGACGCTGCCACTTCAGCGTTCTCTCGAATCAACGCAATTTCCTTGCTATTTTCCGCAACAGCTACCGTAGAGCCAGCCCGAACGAGGAAACTCGGCACATCAATTTTACGGCCATCAACTACAAAATGGCCATGAAGAATAAGCTGTCTGGCCTGGCTTCGGCTAGCGGCAAATCCCATTCTGTAAACCACGTTATCAAGGCGTCGCTCAAGAAGCTGAAGGAAGTTATGTCCTGTCACTCCAGCCATTCTGTTTGCCTCAGCAAAGAATCTCCGGAACTGGCCCTCGTTCATACCATAAAAGCGGCGCAGCTTCTGCTTCTCGCGAAGTCGAATTCCATATTCACTAGCCTTCGAGCGAGGCCTGCCCCTCCTTTGTTTACTTTTAGACTCTCCCCTAGTAATAGCACACTTCTCTGTAAAGCAACGGTCTCCCTTGAGGAAAAGCTTTGCTCCTTCAGCTTTACAGAGACGGCATACTGGTCCTGTATATCTGCTCATAAGTTCTTTTTCGCCTCCTTATCGGGGTGAACTACACTCTACGACGCTTCGGCGGTCTACAGCCGTTATGAGGAATAGGCGTCGCATCTTTAATCATGTTAACCTGAAGTCCTGCAGCTTGAAGAGAACGGATTGCCGACTCTCGGCCAGGTCCTGGTCCCTTCACCACTACATCTATTTCTTTCACCCCGTGGTCCTGAGCTGTTTTAGCTGCCTGTTGAGCAGCAATCTGAGCGGCAAAAGGAGTCGATTTTCTCGTTCCCTTAAAGCCCACGTTTCCACCAGAAGCCCAAGACAGGATATTCCCGCCTTTATCGCAGATGCTCACTATAGTGTTGTTAAAAGTAGAAAAAATATGAGCAACTCCATAGCTTACATTCTTTTTTTCTCTTCTTTTACCTCTACGCTGTGTACGTTTGGCCACGTGCGTCAGCCTCCTTGATATCTCTAAACTATATTATTTACCGGCCTGCTTTTTCCCAGCTACCGTACGGCGTGGCCCTTTCCGTGTACGTGCGTTGGTCTTAGTTCTCTGACCACGAACTGGAAGCCCCAGCCTATGTCGTAGTCCTCTGTAACAGCCGATATCCATCAACCGCTTGATATTCATTGTAACTTCGCGCCGCAGGTCTCCTTCTACCTTATAGTGCTCTTCTATCTCTTTACGGAGCTTCTGAGCTTCCTCTTCTGTAAGGTCTTTCACGCGAGTATCCGGACTAATGCCGGTAGCCGCAAGAATTTTGTGTGAAGAGGGAAGTCCTATCCCATAAATATAAGTGAGCGCTATCTCAACCCGCTTTTCGCGAGGCAGGTCTACACCAGCTATACGGGCCATATGCTCGTTACCTCCTTGCACCCTGTCTCTGTTTGTGGCGCGGATCCTTACTGCAAATAATCCGTACCACGCCTTTGCGCCGGATAACCCGGCAAAATTCGCATATCGGTTTTACCGATGGTTTCACTTTCATTCGTTCCACGCTCCTCCGAGAAAACCTTTACCCTGCCTTGACAGACCTCTTCGGTTCTATCCCGACAATCTATTCAATGCTTTTCACCAGCCGCGGTTAAAGCATAAGGGCAGAACACAAGTTATTTATATCTATACACTATTCGTCCGCGTGTCAAGTCGTAGGGCGAAATCTCGACAAGAACCTTATCGCCTGGGAGAATACGTATAAAATGCATTCTCATCTTCCCCGACACATGGGCCAGTAATTTGTGGCCGTTCTCTAATTCTACCCGAAACATGGCATTTGGAAGTGGCTCTATTACGGTCCCTCGCACCTCTATGACTTCGTCCTTGTTGGCCATACGGTTATGTCAACCTCCCTGCATCTGACTCACTACTCACTATATTTCTCACCTGAGAAAAAAGATATTGTAATCTCCCGCTATCTATATTTTCTCCCCTGGAAATCTTCCCTGCAATCTCTTCAAGAACCCATCGAGTAGGCTGAAGATGACTCAGATTTTTAAGTTTAGGGGCAGACACTTGAAATCTCTTGCCATCTGAAAGATACGCCCTATTTTTTTCAGGTTCTACCTTCACGACAACATACCATTTCCCCGTGTCTTTTCCCTTTCTCGAAATAACGACCTGACCAACCTGAAAAGTCCCAGCCACAATCAGGCCCATTCCCAAGGAGTAAGTACCTCTGCCCCATCTTTTGTGATGAGAACGGATCTTTCAAAATGAGCAGCGTCAGAGCCATCTGCAGTGAGAACTACCCAACGGTCTGGCCCAACAACAGTATCTTCCGCTCCCGACATAACCATAGGCTCTATGGCTATAGTCATACCTGCTTTGAGAGTCACGCCTCTTCCAGGGCGTCCAAAATTCGGGACTTGAGGTGGTTCGTGTAAGTGTTTCCCCACACCATGCCCAGTGTAATCTCTCACGAGCCCAAACCCTTTAGGAACAACATAGGATTCCACCGCATATCCAATGTCTCCTATGGTATTCCCATCTTTTGCTACAGAGACTGCTCTGTTTAAACTTTCAAGGGTCACGTTAATAAGAGTTTGGCGTTCAAGACTCACCTGTCCGACAGGGAAAGTACAAGCTGCATCTCCGTAATAGCCTTTATAACAAGCCCCTACATCAATGCTTATAATGTCCCCCTCTTCCAGATATCGCTCCTGAGTAGGTATCCCGTGAACTATCTCTTCATTAATAGAAGCACACACAGCTCCCGGAAAAGCGACGGGGATACCTGGAACCCGATACCCTTTAAAGGCTGGCGTTGCACTTTCCTTTGTCATAAGCTCTTCTGCAGCTCGATCAATATCGGCTGTGGTGATGCCGGGCCGGACAATCCCTGCTATGAGATCGAGAACATCAGCAACGATCCGGCCCGCTTTCCGCATATATCGGAGATCTTCTTCCGTCTTAAGTACAATCATTCAGCTACCTTCTTAGTAAATAACGCCTCAATTGCAGTCATTACGAGAGAACTTGACGTCCCAGCATCGACCCGTCGCAATAAATTTCTCTCCTCGTAATAAGCAATGAGTGGTGCTGTCTGTTCATGGTATACCTTGAGACGACTTCGAATCACCGATTCTTTATCATCGTCGCGCTGATATAGTTCTCCACCGCATTTGGCGCAATGGGCACCTTTGAGGGAGGGTTTAAACGTCACATGATAAATCTCCCCACACTGGCGGCACATACGACGACCACACAATCTTTCTACCACTAAATCATCATCCACATCAAGCAATATAACAGCATCAAGAGCAAGATGCATTGCTTGCAAAAGTTCATTTAACGCTTCAGCTTGCGGAACCGTGCGAGGGAATCCGTCTAACAAAAACCCCTTCTCACAGTCCTTCTCTTTCAACCGCTCGCCCATCATACGAACAATAATATCGTCAGGAACAAGCTTTCCGCCATTCATATACTCTTGTGCTTGACGACCTAAGGACGTCTGATCCTTTACGTTTTGTCGGAGAATATCCCCCGTAGAGATATGGGCTACATCATACTTCTTTTTTATTTCTGCCGCCTGGGTTCCTTTGCCTGCGCCAGGCGGTCCTAGCAGAACGACTCGCATAGCTTCTTCTATCCCCCTTAGAATCTGAGGAAGCTTCCGCTCTTAGAATCACGGCGCTTCAATATACCTTCATAATGCCGCATGAGAAGCTGTCCTTCGATCTGGTGAACAGTGTCAAGAGCTACTCCTACTACAATCAAGACCGCAGTTCCACCAAAGTAAAAACTCGTAATCCCCATAATATTCGTCATTAATGTGGGGACGAGGGCAATAATCGCGAGAAAAATCGCTCCACCGAGAGTAATTCTGGTCATAACCTTTTCTATAAACTCCGACGTAGGGCGACCTGGGCGAATCCCTAATATAAACCCGCCATACTTCTTCATGTTATTGGCAATGTCCGCTGGGTTGAAGACCACCGCTGTATAAAAGTAAGAGAAGAAGATAATAAGAGCAATATAAAGTACCATATAAACAGTACTGCCAGGCTCAAACATCTTCTGAACAGCTAAAGCGACGTTCCCAGAGAAGAATCGGGCAATAGAATAAGGGAACAATAGAATTGATGATGCGAAGATGATAGGCATAACGCCAGACTGGTTAACCTTTAATGGTATAAAGGTACTTTGTCCGCCATATACCTTGTTCCCAACCACCCTTTTCGCATATTGCACTGGAAGACGTCGCTGTCCTTCTTGCAGAAGAATACACCCTGCAATTACAGCAAACATAAGAAGAAGAGCCAAGATCAAAACAAATATGCTCATTTCTCCTAACCGCAACATTCTCCAGCTACGAATAATAGCTTCTGGGAGCCGAGCAACGATACCAGCGAAAATAAGCAAAGAAATGCCATTACCAATTCCATGATCTGTAATTTCCTCGCCAAGCCACATCACTGCTAATGCTCCAGCAGTTACCGTCACAACTACGATAACCCCAGCAAAAAAGCCTCCATGGAATATTCCCACTCGGCCAAGCCAGAACGTCATGCCTATCGCTTGTATGCCAGCAAAAAGAATCGTCCCCCAACGGGTAATACGAATAATCTTTTTCCTTCCTTCCTCGCCTTCTTTCTGCATTTTTTCCAAGGCAGGAAAGACAATAACGAGGAGCTGCATAACAATGCTCGAGTTAATATAGGGTGTAACGCCGAGAGCGAAAATACTGAATCGCCTCAGCGCACCACCCGCAAAAATATCAAGGAACCCGAGCACACCAGCACCCTGTTCAAAAAGTTGGGCCATAGCAGACGCATCAATGCCAGGCGTTGGAATATGGGCGCCAAGACGGAAAATAAACAAAACTCCAAGTGTAAATAGTATCCGTCTCTTTAGATCTGGTAGCTTAAAGGCATCCCTGAAGGAATCTATCACTTAGATCACCTCAGCCTTCCCACCTGCAGCCGCTATTTTTTCAGCTGCCTGGGCACTAAAGGCGTGGACCCTAAGTGTAAGTCCCTGGGAAATTTCTCCTCTCGCGAGAATTTTTACCGGCTTTGTCAAATCTCTAACAAGACCTGCTCGATAGAGATCCTCTACCCCAACCACAGACCCAGCCTCAAAACGATCTGCGAGCTGTTCGAGATTAATAATCTGATAGCTCTTCGCAAAACGGGCATTGTTGAATCCGCGTTTGGGAACTCTTCGTGTAATGGGCATCTGCCCGCCTTCAAAACCAGGACGAACTCCTCCGCCAGCTCTTGATTTATGGCCTTTTGTTCCCTTCCCAGCTGTTTTGCCATTCCCACTACCAATTCCCTGTCCAAGACGTTTAGCTTTCTGGCGGGAACCAGGAGCAGGTCGAAGATCATGCAAATTCATGGTGCGTCCCTCCTAGTCTTCCACAACGGCCCATTCCACAAGGTGGTGGACCTGATTGATCATGCCACGAATTTGGGGGACATCCTCGTGCTCTACTGTCTGATGAAGTTTTTTGAGCCCAAGGGCCTTGATTGTCTTCTTCTGTCGAAGCTGATGTCCAATCGCGCTTCTAACCCATGTAATACGCAGTTTAGCCATAGGACAACCCCTCCTTATTCCGCCTCAGTCTGAGCGGTCTGTTTCCCTCTCAGACGCAAAATTTCTTCGGGCGTCCTCATCGTTTCAAGGGCCTGGAGCGTTGCCCAAGCAACATTAACAGGATTAGATGTTCTTCCTATAACTTTAGTAAGAACGTCCTTTACCCCACCAAGCTCCATAATGGCACGAACCACTCCACCGGCAATAACTCCAGTACCTGGTGCTGCTGGCTTAAGAAGCACATGAGCCGCACCAAAGTTCCCGTCTACCGGGTGGGGAATGGTGCTCCCTACTTTTTTCAATTCCCGAAGGTTCTTCGTCGCCTTATCAATACCTTTACGAACAGCCTCGGAGATTTCTTTGGCTTTGCCCATCCCTACACCTACGTATTGCTCGCCATCTCCAACGACAACAAGGACGCTAAACTTAAAACGTTTTCCACCTTTTACAACCTTGCTGACTCGGTTAATAGCCACAACACGCTCGGAGAGCTCTAAGCCTTTCGTGTCGACACGTTTCATGGTCATTCTCGGACCTCCCCTTTAGAACTTCAGGCCGGCTTCGCGAGCTGCTTCGGCAAGGGCTTTGACTTTTCCGTGGAACATGTGCCCACCCCTATCGAATACAACTGACACTATGCCTTTTTCAAGGGCCCGCTCTGCCGCAAGCTTGCCTACTGCTTTGGCCGCTTCGATGTTGCAGTGACCTGAAAGGGATCCCTTAAGTTCCTTTTCAAGAGTCGAAGCCGAGACAAGAGTATGGCCTGCCATGTCATCGATAATCTGAACATATATATAGTTCAGACTGTGATAAACGGCCATTCTAGGGCGCTCCGGCGTTCCGGAAACTTGTTTCCTGAGTCTCCGGTGCCGGATGATTCGCATATCATTTCTGCTTTTCGTTTTCATCCACGTCACCTCAGGTTACTTGGCACTGGCTTTGCCGGCCTTACGGATAATATGCTCGCCAGCATAGCGGATACCTTTCCCTTTATAGGGCTCAGGGCTCCTGAATGCTCGAATGATGGCAGCCACCTGGCCAACAAGCTGCCTATCAATGCCTTTAACGGATATTTTAGTGGGGCCATCGGTTAGAATTTCAATCCCCTTTGGAGGATCGTATTCCACCGGATTGGAGTACCCCACGTTGAGAATAAGTTTTTTACCCTGCATCTGCGCACGGTAACCAACTCCAACAATCTCCAGGTTTTTCACAAAACCCTCTGTTACTCCAGTCACCATATTTGCTACAAGAGCCCGCATCATTCCATGATAGGCTCGCGTTTGTTTCTCATCATTTCCTCGAGAAACAACGATGGCATCGTTATCGACAGAAACAGAAATCCCAGGTACAAGAGCAGAAGAAAGCTCTCCCTTGGGCCCTTTTACTATAACCTTGCCATCCTTTATTGTTACAGATGTTCCCTTGGCGAGGGTAATGGGTTTACGTCCAATTCGCGACATAGAAAATCCCTCCTCGCTACCAGACGTAGCAAACGACCTCTCCGCCAAGACCAAGCTGAGATGCCTCAGTATCAGTCTTTAGGCCATGGGAAGTGGAAATAATAGCAATTCCGAGACCACCCATAACCTTGGGGAGATTGTCTTTGCCCACATAGATCCTTCTGCCCGGTTTGCTGATTCGACGAAGTCCCTGAATAATTCGTTCACGGTTAGGACCGTAATTCAGGAAAATACGCAAAACAGCATAGGGCTTTTCAGGATCGTTGATGACTTTATAATTCCGGACATATCCCTCTTCTTTCAAAATCTTAGCTATGCTCAGTTTCATATTGCTGTGAGGGATATCAACACTCTCGTGGTACACCACGTTAGCATTCCGGATCCGCGTCAGCATATCAGCTATTGGATCGGTAACATACATTCCTGTGACCCCCTTATGTTCGCTCTCGCTTACCAGCTGGACTTAACGATTCCGGGGATCTTCCCCTCTCGAGCCAACTTGCGGAAGCAGCAGCGGCACATATCAAACTGACGCATATACGAGTGAATACGTCCGCAGATCGGGCATCTGTTATACTTCCGCACCTTAAACTTTGGGGGCAGCTGTGCTTTATATTTCATTGCTTTACGCGCCATATTTCATTTCCCCCTTGTACTTATCGGCTACTGAAAGGCATGCCGAGCTCTTTCAGCAAGGCAAAGGCCTCTTCGTCCGCTTTCGCAGTTGTTACAATAGAAACATTCATCCCGCGAGTTCGGATTACGTCATCATAGTCTACCTCTGGGAAGATAAGCTGCTCTCTAAGCCCGAGGTTATAATTTCCACGCCCATCAAAACCCCTACGGGAAATTCCCTGGAAGTCTTTAATGGAAGGCAACGCCAAAGATATAAGACGATCAAGGAACTCCCACATCCTGGCTCCTCGAAGAGTCACCTTACATCCTACCGGCATGCCTTGACGAAGTTTAAATCCGGCAATGGACTTTTTTGCCCGCTTCATAAGAGGTTGTTGACCAGTAATGGCCCGAACCTCAGCAAGAGCGGCGTCCATATATTTCATATCGGTTTTCGCTTCACCGACACCTACATTAACCACGATTTTAACAATCCGTGGAACCTCCATAACATTGGTGTAACCGAACTGTTCTTTCAGTCGAGGCACCACTTCATTCTTGTATTTGTCAAGAAAACGAGGATTCATGGTTTTGCCTCCCTACACCCTGTCTACTATTTCGCCGCATTTTTTGCAGACCCGAACTTTTCTACCATCCTCCAAAAAGGCTCGGCTAACTCTCGTTGCCTTGCCACAGGAGGGGCAAACAAGCATGATCTTTGCGGCATGAAGAGGGGCTTCCTTCTTCACAAGTCCAGACTGAGGGCTTTTAGGGGTCGGCTTTACATGGCGAGTGACCATATTAACGCCCTCGACAATGACCTTCCCCTCTTTGGGAAAATTACGAAGAATTTTCCCTTCTTTCCCCTTGTCTTTTCCTGAAATAACCTTGACAAGGTCTCCCTTTCTAATTCTCATTTTGCTCATTCTCGCATTGCCCCCTTAGACAACTTCAGGAGCCAGAGAGAGTATTCTCATATACTTCTTGGCCCGGAGTTCTCTTCCTACAGGACCAAATATGCGTGTCCCTTTAGGGTCTCCATTGTTGTCGATAATTACGGCTGCGTTATCGTCAAAACGGACATAAGATCCGTCAGGACGGCGCACTTCCTTTTTCGTACGGACAATGACAGCTTTAACCACAGAACCTTTAGCTACATTGCTATTGGGGATAGCCTCTCGAACTGAAGCGACTATCACATCTCCGATGGTTCCATACCGCCGTCCACTTCCGCCTAGAACCTGTATGCACATCAGGCTTTTTGCCCCAGAGTTATCAGCTACATTAAGGACTGTTCTAAGCTGAATCATGACCTATTCCTCCTCGGCCACTTCGTCAACGGGAGTGTCAAGCACTGGGGCTCTCTGAATAACTCTCTCAAGAGCCCAGCATTTTCTACGGCTTAAAGGCCGGGTTTCCACTATGCTCACAAGATCCCCAACCCGACAGGTGTTTTCTGGATCACTAGCCATATACTTCGTGGCTTTAATAATCCTCTTCCCGTACAACGGATGAATATCGTGCCGGATTACACGGACGACGATGGTCTTGTCCATTTTATCGCTGACAACCGTGCCAACCCGTTTCTTACGATGGGGTGTACGTGCCTCCATCTGTCGTTACCTCCTTCCAGCAGCGCTTTCAGAAGCCTGCTGTTTCTCTCGTACCACCGTTAAAACTCTAGCGATGGTCTTTTTTACCGCTTTGATCCGGCTTGTGTTCTGAAGCTGTCCAATGGCGTTTTGAAACCGAAGGTTGAACAGCTCTTCCTTATATTGACGATGCTTCTCCTGAAGCTCTTCGAGAGTCAAATCTCGTAAACTCTTCGCATCCATTTCTATTCACCACCCAGACCTTCACGGGCAACAATTCTAACCTTGACAGGCAACTTATGAGAAGCAGTTCTGAAAGCATCTTCTACAACTTCTCGAGAGACACCGGCCACTTCAAAAAGGATACGCCCTCGTTTAACTGGAGCTACCCAAAACTCTGGGCTTCCCTTCCCCTTACCCATACGAGTTTCAAGGGGTTTTTTGGTAAAGGGATGGTCTGGGAAAATTCTGATCCAGATTTTACCGCCCTTTTTCATTTTTCTGGAGATAGCGATACGGGTTGCTTCTATCTGTCGAGCCGTAATCCAGGCACAATCAAGAGCCTGAAGGCCATAGTCACCAAAAGCAACTGTAACGCCGCCCTTTGCTGTACCGCGAAGAGGTCTCCGATAGGGTTTCCGATATTTAACTCTTTTCGGCATAAGCATGACGGATTACCCCCTCTTTCTGAATGGTCTGGTTGCCATAGGTTTTTCGTTTGCCTTGTCCCTAAATATCCAGACCTTTACGCCAATAATTCCATACATGGTTTCCGCTTCAGAAAAGCCGTAATCAATATCGGCCCGAAGAGTGGAAAGAGGCAACTGCCCCTCGTTATACCATTCAGTCCGCGCGATTTCAGCTCCTCCAAGACGACCAGAACACTGGATTTTGATACCCTTTGCACCAGATTTCATCGCTCGGAAGATAGCCTGTTTCATGGCTCTCCGGAAGCTGACCCGGCGCTCCAGCGCAGAGGATACGTTCTCTGCTACAAGCTGGGCCTCCACGTCAGGATTTTTAATCTCCTGAACGTTGATCATAATTTTTGATCCAGTCATCTTCTGAAGGTCTTCTTTAACCGCCTGAATCTCCGCGCCACCACGCCCAATTACTACACCAGGCCGGGAGGTCCAAATTGAAAACCGCATAACATTACCCACGCGCTCTATGTCGACTCTGGCGATACCGGCATGGGCCCATCTATCCAGAATCCACTTCCTTAGTTTGAGATCTTCATGGAGCTTCTTTGCATAATCTCTGCCTTCAGCGTACCACTTAGACTCCCATTCTGTCACTACACCTAATCTGTATCCCACTGGGTGAACTTTCTGTCCCACGAGTTCCCCCTCCTTAACGTTCCGCAACGATAATCGTTACGTGGCTGGTACGGTGCCGATAGGGATGGGCTCTTCCCATAGAAACGGGGCGAAAACGTTTCATGCTGGGTCCCTGATCTGCCGTAGCTGTAATAACATGCAGCTTGTCAGTATCCATGCCGTAGTTATGCTCAGCATTAGCTACCGCACTCTGCAAAACCTTGCTGACGACTCTTGCTGCCTTATTAGGGCAATACTTGAGTATCATCATCGCTTCATTTGCTTTTTTCCCTCTGATGAGAGGCAGAATCTTTCTCACCTTGTAGGGAGAGAGCCTCACCTGTCTGGCAACGGCTTTAGCTTCCATTACCATCACTCTCCTACTTCACTCTCGAAGAGCGTTCCTGGCCAGCATGATGTGCTAATTTGCGGGTCGGAGCAAACTCTCCAAGTTTATGTCCCACCATATTTTCACTTATATAGATGGGAATATGAATTCGACCATTATGTACCGCTATGGTATGACCAATCATCGCCGGAACGATTGTAGAACGCCGAGACCAGGTTTTAAGAACCTTTTTATTCCCCGATACGTTCATATCCTCTATCCTGCGAAGAAGTTTAAGGTCAACATAGGGCCCTTTCTTAGTGGAACGAGCCATATCAGTCCCTCCTCACGCTACTTCGCATACCGGCGGCGAACAATGAGCCTATCGCTAGGCTTGTTCTTCCGGGTACGATAACCTTTAGCCAGAGTTCCCCACGGAGAGACAGGATGTTTATGCGATTTGCTTCGTCCTTCTCCTCCACCAAGTGGGTGATCCACTGGGTTCATAACCATTCCACGCACTTTCGGTCTTCGGCCCAGATGCCGAGTTTTACCTGCTTTCCCCAAAGAAATATTCTCATGCTCTACATTGCCAAGTTGACCGACCGTGGCCATACACTCGTTGAGAACCAGCCGAAGCTCTCCGCTAGGCATCCTCAAATAAGCGTATTTACCCTCTTTAGCCATGACTTGAGCAGAAGTCCCAGCAGAACGAACAAGCTTCCCGCCACAGCCCGGCTCGAGTTCTATGTTATGAACAATAGTTCCCACCGGTATATCTTTCAATTTCAATGCGTTACCAGGTTTGATATCAGACTCTGGTCCAGCTACCACAGTGTCTCCTACGTTCAGCTCTGCTGGGGCAAGAATATAACGTTTGTCCCCATCGAGATAATGAACCAAGGCGATACGTGCAGATCTGTTTGGATCATATTCAATAGCTGCAACTTTGCCAGGAACACCTATATTATCCCGTCTAAAATCGATAACTCGATAGAGACGTTTTACTCCGCCGCCACGACGGCGCATAGTAATGCGACCTAAATTGTTCCGTCCGCCTGATTTCTTTAAAGCGGCGGTCAGGGCGCGTTCCGGCTCGCTTTTTGTCACATCTTCGTAAGACTGACTAGACATTGCACGACGGCCAGGAGTATAAGGTTTGAACTCTTTAACAGACATTATTCTCGTCTCCCCCCTGCCTAAATGCTCGCGCCCTCAAAGAACTCGATACGTTCGCCTTCTGCAAGGCTAACAATCGCTTTCTTCCAAGAACGGGTTTTTCCCACAAAAACACCCATCCTTTTGGGCTTAGAACGGACTCTCATCATATGGACATCCGTGACTTTGACCTTGAAAACTTCTTCCACAGCATGCCGAACCTGAATTTTATTGGCACTGGTGTGTACTTCGAATGTATATTTATTATGCTCCATTAACCGGCTGCTCTTTTCGGTAATAACCGGTCTGATTATAATATCGTGAGCAAGGAGTTTCATATGGAGTACACCTCCTCAATCCGGGCAACGGCTTCCTGTGTCAGAACCAGACTCTGATAATTCAAAAGATCGTAGACATTTATATTGCCCACGTTAATAACTCTCGCTCCTGGAATATTACGAGCGGATTTCGCTACAGCGTCGTTAGGTTCATGTACGATAACCAACGGTTTCTTTGCACTGATTTTCTCAAAGAACCCGAGCATAGATTTTGTTGACGGAGTCTCCACATCAAAGTTTTCAAGTACGGTCAACAAATTATCTCGAACCTTTAGTGAAAGTGCGCTTCTCAACGCGAGACGGCGAACTTTTCTATTGACCTTCTGGCTGTAGTCGCGAGGTTTCGGGCCATGGGCCACTCCACCTCCAACCCAAATCGGGGATCGAGTACTTCCTTGACGTGCCCGACCAGTATGTTTCTGCCGCCAAGGCTTCCGTCCTCCCCCGCTAACCTCTCCTCTTCCTTTGGCGCTGTGAGTCCCTTGGCGTCGGTTCGCCAATTGAGCCACAACAACCTGATGCATAGCCGGTACGTGAATCGGCGCAGCAAACACAGAGTCGGAAAGCTGGAGGTCACTTATCTCTTCACCCTGAAAACTAACAAGCTTCACAGTAGGCATAATCGTTCTGCCCTCCTTCTGTTCCCGACCTAATCCTGCTTGTAGACTGTAATGATACCATTTCTAGTACCAGGTACAGCCCCTTTAACCAGCAGAAGATTGTTTTCAGTATCTACTGCCACAACGGTAAGGTTTTTGACGGTAACTCTTTCTCCACCCATACGCCCAGGCATGGTTTTACCCTTAAAGATTTTCCCAGGATAGCTGCTCGCTCCACTGGAACCAGGGTGGCGATGAGTTTTAGATACACCGTGGGTAGCAAAAGTTCCACCGAAGTTGAAACGTTTTATAACACCAGCGAACCCCTTACCCTTGCTCATGCCGACTACATTAATCTTTTCCCCTTCTTTGAAAAGGGAAACATCAATAGCCTGCCCTATTTCGTATCCATCAACACTACCAAGACGAAATTCTCTCAAGTACCGTTGAGGCTCTACGTTAACCTTATCGAACTGCCCTTTCACAGGCTTTGTGAGCTTGTGGGGCTTCATTTCTCCGAAGCCAAGAAGAACAGCGGAATAACCGTTCTTATCGGGGGTTCGGAGTGCAACTACAGGACATGGTCCTGCTTGGATAACCGTTACAGGAACGGCTTGCCCTGTTTCGTTGTATATCTGGGTCATACCCAGCTTTCGCCCCAGAATTCCAATGCTCATCAACTTCCACTCCTTTCAGCTCAGAGCTTCCTACAGTTTGATCTGGATGTCCACCCCAGAAGGAAGGTTCAGCTGCATAAGCGCATCCATAGTTTTTTGAGTAGGATTGACAATGTCAATTAAGCGCTTATGAGTTCTCATTTCAAACTGCTCCCTCGCATCCTTGTCTTTGTGCGGGGACTTCAAAACAGTATACTTATTAATTTCCGTTGGCAGAGGGATAGGACCAGATACTTTCGCCCCACTTCTCTCCGCCGTTTCCGCTATCTGAGAGGCAGAGCTATCTAACACTCTATGATCAAAAGCCTTCAGACGAATACGAATTTTCTTTGCCAAAATCAACGACCCCCTTTGTTGGGGTTACCCAAGAATTTCAGTTACAACACCAGCACCGACAGTATGTCCACCTTCACGG
>ENA-UOOM01000052-UOOM01000052.1-fermentation-metagenome-genome-assembly--contig:-NODE-52-length-147491-cov-6.167320_pt1 | contig 147491 bp, 122 predicted proteins | sample MGYA00245781_ERZ724031 | MGnify/ENA primary metagenome ERZ724031 (study PRJEB28704, sample SAMN03018317) | fermentation metagenome | biome: anthropogenic terrestrial biome; feature: soil...
CATAACAGTACACATTGTGGTAAAGGAATTTACACCAACATTTAGGACTTGACTTCTCTACATTACATGTTACAATAACATGATGATGCAGTCTTCCGCTCTAATTTTTATTGCAATTTGCGGAAAAAAGAATTCAATTTATCGGATAAATATAAAATTTTCAACAAAAGTCAGGCAATAATTCTCTCGCCTCCAAGTGAAAGCTCAGGCGGAGAAAATATCGCAGAATGGAGAAGATCGAATGAAAAGAAAAGCACTAAGTTTGTTTCTTGTTCTTCTTTTGGCACTGTCTACGGCAATGTTTGCATTGACAGGATGTGACAGCAAGCCAGCAGAAGAAAAAACCAGCACAACAGAAATTGCTGTTGATGACCTTGGGTGGCCTGAAGGCTATGAAGCCGGATATATCGATGTGGACGGCGGACAGGTTGACTATCATCTCTATGGCAAAGACAAACCGGGAACACCTGTAATATTTCTTCACGGGGGACCGGGAAGTACCTCAACCTATTTCTGGAAGCAGTATGCGATAGGCGAAAACAGACCTGTTGTTTTCTTTGACCAGCTGGGCAGTGAAGGTTCAATAGTTTCTGAGGACATCAAGAGTTTTGATGAGTTCAAAGAATACTGCACAATTGAGAAATTTGTCGGAAACGTTGACGCTGTAGTAAACTATTTCAGCTTTGATGAATTCGTATTACTCGGACATTCATGGGGTTCAATGCTTGCTGTTGAGTATGCAGCTGCAAAACAGCCAGCAAACCTCAAAGGACTGATTCTGGCGGGTCCGTTCCTGACGGTAGACAGATGGATTGCTGATGCTGAGAGACTGATTAAAACTCTGCCGGATGGCCAGAGCATGTGGGAAGTAATTCAGAAATGCGAAACTACCGGCGAGTACGGTGATGATTATGCAAGAATCAATGAAATTTACTCCGCAAACTTCTACAGCAGAAACGAAGGAGCGTTTGACGGCACTCCAGCCAATCCTGAACCGGGCGTTGTAAGCGGAAACAATGTATATAATTACATGTGGGGACCTTCAGAATTTTCATGTACCGGGACACTGCAGGGGCATGACACCACACCGTTGCTCAAAGATATTGATCTGCCTGTACTGTATCTGTGCGGAGAGTATGATAGCGGAACATTTGAAGCAGCTCAAGAATATAATGCAAAAACTAATAACGGCGAAATCGGTGTACTGCCGGGCTGCGGTCACGATGCTACAAGAGAAAGGCCTGAAGAATTCAATGCGTTTGTAGATGCATTTGCTCAGAGGGTCGGGAAATAAAATGACGGGACGGTGCACGATTGTCCTGCTTTGGCTGCACCGATGCATTTGCTCAGAGAGTTGGAAAATAGAGTAGCTGCAGAATGAATCCAAAATGAATGCAGAATGAATGCAGAAAAGCTGCCGCAGTGTTCTCCGCGGCAGCTTTTTTATGCTTTATTTTTATGCATCAGTCATAATTTGTTTATTCGAGGATATATGCCTTTCTCTGCGCCTATCTCGCATACTTACTCGTAGCCTCCAAAGCATGAAACTGCTTTCATATTGTATCTTCCGTCATCCTGCTCGCAACTAATCTTGCCGTTCCTGTCGTGTATACTTGCCCGTGCCTGCAGCAAACTTCCTTGTAATTATCTGATGACTCCTCTTCAAACTCGCAGCTGCCTGGCATCTCGTTCTATGGTTTTCGGCACATGCTGATCTTAATGATTGCAGGGTCGCTGAGTTCCGGTTGCGGGAAGCGCTTCTTTCTAACATTCACCGGCGTGTCTTGCGCTTACAGCTGCTGGCGGATAATCTTGCCGCTGGTGGTTTTAGGTAAAGAATCGCGAAAAACTACTATCCGGGGATATTTGTAGGGGGCAGTCTTCTGTTTGACATAATTTTGAATTTCTGTCTTGAGCTCATCAGTTCCCTCTGTGCCATCTGTCAGCACAATGCTGGCCTTTACCAGTTGACCGCGCTCGGGATCCGGCTCGGAGCTGACACCACATTCGACCACGTAGGGCAGCTCCATAATGACAGATTCAATCTCGAAGGGACCTATGCGGTAACCTGAAGACTTGATAACATCATCAAGCCTGCCGACATACCAATAATAGCCGTCCTCATCACGCCAGGCTGTGTCTCCCGTATGGTAAAGCCCGTCGTGCCAAACTTTGTCAGTCTGCTCAGGTTCACGATAATATCCGGTAAAGAGACCGCAGATCTCACCGGGCTGAGTCCGAATGACGATTTCGCCTGTTTCACCGGTTGTTACTGATTCTCCGTCTTCGTCAACAATATCAACAGGATATACGGCAATCGGCTTGCCCATCGAGCCGAATTTGTGCTGGTCGCCGGTAAGATTACCGATCATGACTGTAGATTCGGACTGGCCGAAGCCTTCCATTATACGGATACCCGTTTGCGACTCGATCTGGCGGAAGACCTCAGGATTCAGCGCTTCACCCGCTGTTGAGGCATGCTTAATGGAACTAAGATCATAGCGGGAGAGATCCTCTTTCATCATTAGACGCCAGATTGTTGGCGGAGCACAGAAAGTAGTGACCTGGTGTTCGCTGATCAAAGGCAGCAGATCGGCTGCATCGAAACGATCGAAATCATATACCAGAACTGCTGCTCCGCACAGCCACTGACCGTATAACTTGCCCCACAGCGCTTTAGCCCAGCCGGTATCGGCCACAGTGACATGCAGTCCGTCCGGATCAACGTTATGCCAGTAACGGGCAGTATGGAAGTGACCCAAGGGATAGTTGTGGCTGTGCATAGCCATTTTGGGGTTACCGCTGGTTCCGGAAGTGAAGAAGAAAAGCATGCTGTCAATTCCTCCCGGGGTATCCTCGCTGCGCGGTAAAGAGGAGCGATAAAGGCTATACTCAGAGTTGAAATCGCGCCAATCCCCGGGCAGATTATTTATGCTTCCCCCCCTGCTTTCAACAGCTATCTTAAGCTTGAGCTGAGGATACTTTTTCCCTGCCCGTTCAGCTTCCATTAAGGTCTCACCGTCAGCTGTGCAGATAATGGCGCTGATTTCCGCCTGAGAGAAGCAATAGTCGAAATCTTTTTCCATGAGGAGATTTGTAGCAGGAACGGCAATGGCGCCGATTCTGTTCAGACCTAAAAGGATCGGCCAGAACTGATAGTGACGTTTCAGACAAAGCATGACCCGGTCGCCTGCTTCAATGCCCAGTGCTTTGAAGTAGTTGGCGCAGCGACAAGAAAGGCGGCTCATATCAGCAAAGGTAAAACGCCGTTCCTTCTTATCCTGGTCCAGATGCAGCATAGCCAGTCGAGCAGGTTCTCGCTCTGCCATAACGTCAAGTATGTCGTAAGCGAAGTTAAAGTTGTCAGTATTCTTGTAGCGAATAGATATCGGCGTGCCATTCTCGTTTTCCGCCACATCAATATATGGCGACCATAGAGGCTCGATCGTTTGGATACCTGCTTGCCTGGGTGCCGGGATACGGCTGGCCTGAGGCCTGGAATCGAGCACTTCTTCCATTGGATTGAGCACAATAGCATAAAAATAGCAATCTTCACCATTAACCGCACGCTCACCATGCGGGTGTTCAGAATTAAAGTAAATACTGTCTCCCGGACCGAGGATCTCTTCATGCTCTCCCACCTGAACCTTAAGCTGCCCGCTGATAACTATGTCGCATTCCTGGCCTTTATGCGTAGTCAGTTCCATGGCCTCATACTGTGCTTCAGGATCGTAGGCGGCGCAGACCAGCAGCGGTTCCGCAATACGATTCTTAAAGGGACCAGCCAGACTGAAGTATGTCATGCCGTGAGCTTTGTTTATTTGCTGACCTTCTCCCCTGCGCGTGACTGTGTACAGGTCAAGCCTGGGTGTTGTCCCTTCTATTATTTCAGTGGCATTTACATTTAGAGCCAGTGCGCAGCGATAAATAAAGGCGAAAGTCAGATCAGCTTCACCGGCTTCACAGGCAAGATAATGCTCAGCAGAAACATCCGTCAGTTCCGCCATTTCTTCAATGCTTAGCCCTTCTATTTCGCGCAGCTCCCGGATTCTTTTCCCCATCAATTGAATTTTGTAGTCTAAAGCGTTAATTACCATTGTGTCCTCCCTTGAATCAGACTCGGTTAAAATCTGCTTCTGCCTGCTTGTAATGCCTTGTCCGGACAATAAAAAAGCCCGTCCCAAGATTCTTACATCTTGAGACGGGCTGAACCCGCGGTACCACTCAAGTTGCGGCTAAGCCGCCACTCAGACCATATTGGCCTTGGACCTTAACGCGGTCAAAACGGAAGAGATCTACTGACATCTTACTAAGGATGCTTTCTGCTCTCCGGCTCCGGAGCGACCTCCGTCTAGCCTCTCTGCCGCGGTTCTCAGCTGGCACTGGTGTGCATTTTCCGCGTTCTCTGTAACAGATCCGGGCATGACGGACTCTCCATCAAAGCCGTTATAGTTCGATATCTTAGCACAAAGGTCATCTGAGGAGCAAGACATTTATTGTGATTTGTTGAACAAGTCTCAAATCTGAGCAATATTGTCTGCGTCAGGACGCTCTCGCCACTGCTGCCGCAACCGCATTGTAAGCGTCTTCGCCTCTGATCAATCTAAAGAATTACAGCTGACTGCGCTGAATCTTGCCATTGACGGTTTTGGGCAGACTTTCGCGGAAGACAACTACTCTGGGATATTTGTATGGAGCCGTCTTCTCCTTGACATAGTCCTGAATTTCCTTCTTCAATTCTTCACTTTCTTCCTTGCCCGGGATCAGGACAATGCTGGCCTTGACTACTTGACCCCGGAGCTCATCAGGCATTGCCGATACCCCGCACTCAAGAACGTATGGCAGCTCCATGATCACGTTCTCAATTTCAAAGGGCCCGATGCGATAGCCGGAAGACTTGATTATATCGTCGTTGCGGCCGACAAACCAGTAGAAACCGTCTTCATCTTCCCAGGCCTGATCGCCGGTGTGGTATATTCCGTCGTGCCAGACCTGATCCGTCTTAAACTGCTCGTCAAAATATCCCTGGAAGAGACCGCAGGGAATTCCTGCCGATGTGTCGATAATAATTTCGCCTGGCTCACCCGTCGTGGCTTTAGTACCGTCCGGGCGGATAATGCTCATTTTATACAGGGCCGACGGCTTGCCCATAGAGCCCGGCTTGGGAGCTGTGCCTTTAAATGTCGCGACTGAAAGTGTCGTTTCGGTCTGTCCGAATCCTTCACGAATTGATACGCCTGTAGCTTGGCGGAATTGATTAAAAACTTCCGGATTGAGTGCTTCACCGGCGCTGGTAGCCTCACGGATAGAACTCAGATCATAGGCCGACAGATCTGCTCTGATCAGCATGCGATAGATGGTAGGAGGCGCACAGAAACTGGTGATGGGATAGCGCGAAAGCATGGATAACATATCGTCAGCGTCGAAGCGGTCAAAGTCGTAGGTGAAAACCGGGGCTGCGCAGAGCCATTGACCGTAAATCTTGCCCCATAGCGCTTTGCCCCAGCCTGTATCAGCAACTGTAAAGTGCAGGCCGTTCGGATCTACACCATGCCAGTGACTGGCAGTAAGATAATGGCCGAGTGCGTATTTATAGTTGTGAACAGCCAGCTTGGGATAGCCCGTAGTGCCTGAAGTGAAAAAGGCTAATGAAGGCTCGCTGCCACAGGGGAAATCATCCGGACGTTCGTACACTGAGCGATAACGTTTGACCTCAGTATTGAAATCAAGCCAACCGTCCAGAGTCTTGCCGCTGTTATTGCCGTCAACCGAAATGAAATGCTCTACATTAGGACATACCTCACCGGCTTGTTTAGCATATTCGGCTGTTTCGTTATCTGTAGTGCAGATAATTGCCTTGACCTTGCCTGCTTCAAATCTATAGACAAAGTCCAGTTTATGTAATTGATCGGTAGCCGGGATGGCGACTGCCCCCAGCTTGTGCAGAGCTGTGAGGACGGACCAGAACTGATAATGGCGCTTCAGGCAGACCATTACATGGTCTCCGCGTCTGATGCCTAAAGAATAGAAGTAATTGGCAGCGCGGTTGGATTCGCGGCTGATGTCCTTGAAAGTAAAACGGCGCTCCTGATGATCGACGCCGACATGCAGCATGGCAAGGCGGCCGGGATCCTTGTCTGCAATATAGTCCACCACATCAAAGGCGAAGTTGAAGCTCTCTTCATTACTATAGGTGATGGCTACCGGATTGCCTTTTTCGTCTTCATCAACCCGGACAAATTCAGCTGCCGGATCCGGCGCAGAGATTTGACGTTTCGGAGGTTTTAAGACACTTTCCTTTGTAGCCTTGTAAACGGAGGGAACAGGTGTCTTTTCCGGACCGGGGATTACGACGGCCACGAAAACACAGTCAGAGCCGTTAACAGCTATCATGCCGTGAGGGGTGGCAGAATCGTAATAGATAGAATCGCCTTCATTGAGGATTTCAAAGTGTTCGTCAATCTGCACTTTCAGACTGCCCTTGAGGATCAGGTCGAATTCCTGGCCACTGTGAGTGACAAGATCAATCGGTTTATCCTGAAGAGCTTCGTCATATTCATATAAACAGTAATAGGGCTCTGCTAATTTATCTCGAAACCAGGGAGCGAGGCTGAAAATCTCAACACCTTCTCCTTCGGAAGTGATCTGACCTTCGCCCTTGCGAATTAGCTGATAGTCCTTCAAAGTCGTGGCATCGCGTCCTTCCAGCAGTTCAGTCAAATCCAGATTCAAGGCATTAGCTGCTTTATGCAGGAAAGAAAAGGGGAAGTCCTTTTTGCCTCGTTCGTAATCCTCGTAGACCTCTGCTGTAATGCCGATTTTTTTCGCCATCTCGGCAACAGTATAGCCTGACAGCTCCCTCATGGCTCGCAGGCGGTTGGCTACATCTCTGATTAGGATAGTGGTTGTTTGTTGACTCATCTTGATTATCCTTCTTAGTCTTAAGTATTCACGGCAGCTTGCGAAGGCAATAAAAAACGCCTGTCTCAAGCTATGCCTGAGACGGGCGTGACCCGCGGTACCACTCAGTTTGCCGGCTTCGCCGACCCCTCAGCGAGGTTCTATCAAACCTCCGGCACTAACGCAGCCTGCGCGGAAGCACTTAATCTTGAGAGCGGCGGTGATGTTTTATCATCATTTCAGCCGCTGCAATTTCAGCACTCCGGTTCAGAAGTGATAGGCCGCTATGCGCTGTCTCCGGTTCTCAGCTAACACCGTTTCTCTGTGCACAGTTGAGCATAGCTCCGTCTTCGTCTCTACCGTTGCAAAGATTTTACCAAATTGCATGATAATGTCAAGCATGGCAAATTCATCTGTGTTTGCTCAGTTGTCAGCTATGTGCTAAACTTCACGCATGCTGCGCAGCCCGTACTATGGTCTGCGTTTCTTAAGCTAATCTGAAGGAGTAAAATATGAAATCTGTGCAATTGGCTGATGTTACTTTGCGTGAAGTTTCTAACCTGCCCAACTCCGGTCTGAGTTTTAATAAAATTATCAAGATTGCTCGTCTTCTTGATCAGCTTGGTGTGGATATTATTGAGTGTCCTCCCCTGCTGAATCTGCAGGAAGACAGTCTTTTGTTCAAAGCCATCTTTGCTGTTCTCGGGCGAAGCAGGCTGGCTGTTCCCGTTGGCACTACTGTCCGGCAGCTTGAGCAGACCTGGTCTGCCCTGGGGAAAACACCAAATGTCCGTTTGCAGGTGCTGCTGCCTGTTTCTACCGTGATGATGGAATATGATCTTCACTTAAAACCGGAGCAGTTGCTGGAGTTGACCGGAACTCTGGTTGAGGCCGCATGTCGCTGCACGGATGATGTGGAGTTCGTGGCTGACGATGCCACCCGCGCCAGAGAAGACTTTCTGCATGACGTGATTAAGACAGCTCTGGAGGCCGGGGCGACCAGTGTCACCTTCTGTGACCGTCAAGATGGATTTCTGCCTGATGAGCTCTCATCTTTCCTGAAAAAGCAATTCGAGAATATATCCGGCTTGCGAGATGTGCCGGTTGGTGTCCAGTGTTCCAGCAAAGTAAATTTAGCTGAAGCTAATTCACTTGCTGCTCTGGAAGTGGGTATTTCAACACTAAAGGCCACTTCTATCGGGGCCGCAGGCATATGCAATACAATTAATCTGGCTCGCCTGGAGAGATTGCGCAACGATCTGCAAATACAGACCGGGCTGGCTATAACTCTGGCTGAACATCTGGCAGAACAGATCAAGCTGCTAGTGACACCTGACTCTGAACGCAGTCCGGCAGCTGTCAGCGGTAAAGGCCTGCCTGAAGTCGCCGCTGAGGAGTCGGAGGCTGTCTTCACGAGTGAGGACGGCGCTGACACCATTAATGCGGCAGTTATAAAACTAGGATACACGCTCAATGCGGAAGATCAGGCCAGAGTCTATGAAGCCTTTCAGGAGATTGCCGCAGGCAAATCCGTCAGTTTAGCAGAGCTGGATGTAATTGTGGCTGAAACATCCATGCAGGTAAGTCCTACTTATACACTTGAACACTACGCCGTAACTGAAACCAGCGCCGGGGCTTTCTGTCAGATCAGGCTGGAACGCGAAGGCGAGATCTTAGAAGGACTTGGCTCCGGCAACGGACCGATAGATGCCGCCTTCAGCGCTATCGAGCGTATCATCGGACACCGCTTCGAGCTGGACGACTTTCAGATTAAGGCAATAACCCAGGGGCATGAAGCCTTAGGTGCAGCTTTTATCCGTCTGCGTTACAAGGGACTGCTCTTTTCGGGAACGGGTTTGTCTACCGATATTATCGGCTCTAGTATCCGCGCTTATGTCAACGCACTGAATAAAATTGCTAACGAGGAAAGCTTACAGCAATAATAAGCGCCTTCGCCGCTAAACTATTTGTTATCCGACAGCCGATGCGTGAGTATTTTGCTAAATGAATTTTGTTGAATAGATAAGGGATTAGGGATTGGTTAATTATGAAACGCTCATTTTCCACTAAGGGCTGGCAAGAACACAGCTGGTCTGACTTTGTAGATCTTGGCGGACGTCTGGACTTTAAAGGCGTAGAATTCTATTATGATACTGCCCGGCCTGCTGCCTGGCAGCTTGGTCTGAGCGACCGGGAAAAGATACGTGCCGCTGTCCGTCAGCTGGCTAATCTGCAGTTGGAAATACCCTGCGTAGCAGCAGCGGGCGAACTGCAGAATGTAGTGTCTGACTTCAGAGTGGAACAGGGTTTTCGTGATGCGATTGAATTCGCCGCTTCTGTCCATAGTCCGGCTTTGCGGGTGCGAACTCTGCGGGCTGATACAGACGACGGTTTCTCTACCCGTTCCGCATTGGAACGGCTCCTGCCCATAGCCAAAGAATATGGAATTACATTGCTGGTTGAAAATATCGGCCCTTATGCCGATTCAAAGTCTTTGTGTAAGATTCTGGATGCTTTCGCTGATGATAATCTGGCGGCGCTCTGGGATGTCTCTCACAGCTGCCAGGCGGGTGAATTGCCCGAGACTACGATCCATGAGCTTGGCGCTTATGTTCGTCACGTCCATCTCAGGGATGCCGCAGGCGGCAAGGAAAGACTGGTAGGAGAAGGAGATCTTCCGCTTAACGAAGTGTTCCTCGCCCTTGGCTCAATCAACTACGACGGTTTTATCTCCTGCGAGTGGTCTCCTGACTGGCTGCCCGGGCTGACCGAGCTTGAAGTGGTGCTGGCTCACTTTGCCGCCTGGACTTCTCAGTTTACTGCTCCGGTGCGCTCACCGGTTCATCTTTACAGCAATAACAGCCATACCGGCAGTTTTGTCTGGAAGAAGGACATCCTCATTGACAAGACGCTTCCACAAGTGCTGGATACTATGGCAGAAACCTTCCCTGATCAGACAGCCATCCGCTACACTACTCTGGATTATACGCGCAGTTACAGTGAATTCCGTGCTGATGTAGATCGTGCAGCACGCATGTTTATAGCGCTGGGAGTCAGACCCGGCGATAAGGTGGCTATCTGGGCGACAAATGTCCCGGAATGGTTTCTCACCTTTTGGGCAGCGACTAAGATAGGCGCTGTCCTGGTCACGGTGAATACAGACTACAAAATATATGAGGCCGAATATCTTTTACGTCAGTCTGACACGCACACGCTGGTAATGATTGAACGCAACCGCGACTCCAATTACTCTGCGATAATGCAGGAACTGTGTCCTGAACTGAAGGGAAAAGATCCTGCAGACTCCTTGCACAGCCGCAGTCTGCCTTTCCTGCGCAATATCATCACTGTGGACTTCGACATGCACGGCTGTCTGAACTGGAATGAAGCCATGCAGCGCCACGCAGAAGTTCCTCAGAGTGAAGTGTTGCGGCATGCCCATAATATTAATGTCAATGATGTCTGCAATATGCAGTATACCTCTGGCACGACCGGCTTCCCTAAAGGAGTAATGCTCACTCATTACAATGTGGTCAATAACGGTAAGTGCATCGGCGACCGTATGGATCTGTCTACAGCTGACCGTTTGTTAATACAGGTGCCCATGTTCCATTGTTTTGGCATGGTGCTGTCCATGCTTGCCAGTATGACCCACGGAACTACTATCTATCCGGTTCCATATTTCAATGCCGGAACTGCTATTGCCGCCATTGATACAGAGCGCATTACCGCTGTAAATGGAGTGCCAACCATGTTCATCGCAATTTTGGAACATCCGGAATTTGACAGAGTTGACTTCAGCACGCTCAGAACCGGCATTATGGCAGGCAGTCCCTGCCCTGTAAGTGTAATGAGACAAGTTCAGGATAAGATGAACTTGACTGAGATCACAATTGTTTTTGGCCAGACTGAATCCTCCCCAGGCTGCACAATGAGTACAGCAGATGATCCCATAGAGGTACGGGTCAGCACAGTTGGCCGCCCTTTGCCGGAAGTGGAATGCAAAATCATCGATCCTGAAACCGGCGCAGAATTACCGCCGGGACAAGACGGCGAGTTCGTGGCTCGGGGTTACAATATCATGAAGGGTTATTACAAGATGCCTGCAGCGACTGTGCAGGCTGTTGATGCTGATGGCTGGCTGCATACAGGTGATCTCGCTCAGAAGACACCTGAAGGGAATTACCGGATTACTGGCCGTATTCGCGACATGATAATCCGGGGGGGTGAAAACATCTACCCTAAAGAGCTGGAAGACTTTCTCTACACACATCCTGATGTAAGGGATGTGCAGGTTGTGGGAGTTCCTGACAGGCAATACGGTGAAGAGGCCTGTGCCTGCGTAATCCGCAGAGAAGGGTCTGTAATAACGTCAGAGGAGTTGATCGAATTCACCCGTGACCGTCTCGCGAAAAGCAAAGTCCCCCGTTATATAGTTTTTGTTGAGGGATTCCCCATGAATGCTGCCGGAAAAATCCAGAAGCATAAACTGCGGCTGCAAATGGCTGATCACCTTGGCCTGACTGAGTAACCCGGCGTGGGCGGCACAGGTCTTAGATCCCTATCCTTACTCAAACCTGGTATCTCGGTCCTGCTGGGCAGATCTATCCCTGTATAGCTGCATTGTATCTGCGAATATTTCTGCGACGGATGGCGGCGTATATGTGATAGAGTTGGCTCCTGCTTTTATGGTTTCCAAAATGCTCTCTTCCGTCGGACCTCCCGTTGCTATGATGGGAAACTCCGGACCTAACAGTTCTCTGGCTTTTCGTACCAGTTCCGGCGTGTCTTTAGAACCGGAAATATTGAGAATTTTGGCTCCGGCATTTACTTTACCCTCTATGTCATCATAAAAGGACGCAACCGTCGCTATGACAGGGATATCCACGTTGCGGCACATCCCGGATATAACGAGATTAGAAGTGGGGCTGTTCACTACCACGGCGGCTGCTCCTATCAATTCCGCCTGGAAGGCAATGCCGATTGCACGATTGCCTGTAGTTGTGCCTCCGCCTACGCCTGCAAAAACCGGAACATTGGAAACAGACATGGCAGCCTGTGTGATGATTAATTCCGGAGTGAAGGGATATACAACCAGAAGAGCGTTGGCATTATGATTGCGCATTATGGCGATATCTGTCGTGAAAATCACAGATTTTATTCTCCGTCTCATTATCATCAGCCCGGAGGCTTTATAGATAGCTTCAGGAACAGTAATGATTTTTTTGCGCAGAGGAGTCTCGAGCATGGGTACGAACTTCTCTCCCTTTTGAGGCAAGTCTGTCATATCATTATCTTTCTCGCTGGCTTTTTTATTTTCAGTCATGGTTTTCCTCCAGTCAGTATTTCTCAACATACCGGCGTGCCCTTCCTCAAGGGCACCTGATAAGAAAAAAGGCTCGGATAATGATCCCGAGTCTTTTCACAAATAGTTTACTTTAGCTTCTGCTGCTGCACAAGAGCCCGATCATTGATTGTGCGCCGGAGCCGGACTGTGACCGTGATCCGGAGCCGATCTGCGACTGTGCTCCGGAGCCGATCATCGACTGTGTGCCGGATCAGTATTCTTCATATTGAAGCTTATACAGCATGTTAAAGAGACCATCCCGCTTCAGCAGCTCTTCTCTGCTTCCCTGCTCCGCGTTTTTCCCATTATGCATGACAATGATTTTGTCTGCATCAGCGATAGTTGAGATACGATGTGCCACGGCAATCATGCTCCGGTTAGACGACATTTTATTAATGGCATCCTGAATCAAAAGCTCGGTCTCCGTGTCAATGCTGGCAGTAGCCTCATCTAAAATCAGCAGTGAAGGCCTGGCTGCTATCGTGCGGGCAAAGGATAAGAGCTGTCTCTGCCCTGATGAAAGGGTGCTGCCGCGTTCGCTTACCGGCTCCTCATAACGGTCGGGCAAATTATTGATAAAGGAATCGGCGTTGACAATTTCTGCCGCTTTTCTGGCATCAGCACCGCTGACACCAGGGCGATTCAGGCTGATGTTTTCAATTATACTGCCGGAGTATAAGAAGACTTCCTGCTGCACTACGCCGATCGTTTCACGCAATTCTTTGAGATTGTATTCCTTGATATCTATTCCATCAATAAGTATCTGTCCTTTGTTGATGTCGTAAAAGCGGCAGAGTAAATGCATTATTGTTGATTTGCCGGCGCCGGTTGCTCCGACGAAGGCGACAAATTCTCCCGGCTCTACTGTAAAAGAGACATCTTCAAGTATCCATTCCTCTTCATTGTAAGCAAACCAGACATGCTTAAATTCAATTTTACCTTGTAAGCCTTCGGAGGGAACCGAAACTGAGCCGCCCTCATCCTCCGCCTCTTGATCAAACAGCTGAAAGATCCTGTGTGAGGATGTCAAGGCCGACTGAATAATGTTATAGGTCTCTGCCAGCTCCAGGATAGGCTGAAAGAAACGCTGGATATAATCAATGAATGCATAGAGAATACCAAAGGTGATAATTCCGTCCAGATACTGCCGGCCGCCAAACCAGATCAGACCGGCTATGCCCAAGGCGCGGATCGTTTCAATAAAGGGACGATAGGTAGCATAATAAGTAACTTCCTTTTGACTCAGCTTCAGATACTCCGCATTCACTTCATCAAACTCATCTCTTATCTGCTGCTGACGGTGAAAAACTTGAATTGTGCGCATGCCGGAGATATTCTCCGACAGTTTGGTATTGATGATCGAAAGCACTCGTCTTTGAGCAAAGTAAATCTTTCGGATAATGCGTCTAAATATAACCGATATAACTATTACAAAGGGAAGCAAAATCATAACATAAGAAGCCAGCCTGACGTTCATGCTGAACATAATAATGATGATGCCTGCCAGAGAGAATAGGCTGCGCAAACTGCTTGAGAGCACCGAAGTAAACATCTCATTAAGAGTTTCTGTATCATTGGTCACTCTGGTCATCAGGCTGCCCTGCGGATAGCGGTCAAAGAAGGACATCGGCAGTTTGAGGATATGATCGTACAGGCTTTGCCGGATTGTCTTAAGGATCTTCTGCCCGGTTTTCTGCAAAAGGTAAGCTTGCCCGTAGCCGGCAAGGAAAGCTGCCACAACTGTTCCAAGATAAAGCAACGCGGTGCGCAGAGCTCCGGATAAGGCCTGGCTGTGTTCCGCCTGGCTTCTGCCCGGGTCAACCAAAATATAGATATTATTGTCGATCAGAAGCTGGATCAGACGCGGCTGAAGCAGTGTCATGCCGATGGCAATAAAGATAAGTAGGAAAATCAGAATAAATTGAGGCAGATAAGGCGTACCGTAAGCATAGAGGCGCTTGAGAGTCTTGCGGTCAGGTCGCCTGTCCTTTTGCTCCTTCTCATCCAGATGCTTATAACTAGTCTGAGCCATGCTGCGCCGCCTCCACCTCATCTTCACCCAGTTTTCGCTCCAGAAGCTGTCTTTCGTATAATCTGGCGTAAAAACCGTCTTTATCCTGCAAAAGGCTCTTATGGGTCCCTCTCTGAGAGATAATTCCGTCCTCCAGCACCAATATCTGATCCGCCCGCTGTACCGTCGACACCCTTTGGCTGACTATAATAAGACTGCGCTGCAACTCCTCAAGATGATCGAGGATTTCTCTTTCGGTATTCGTATCCACCGCGGACAGAGAATCATCCAGCACCAGCATCTCTGCATCCTGATAATAGGCTCGGGCGATCGCCAGGCGTTGTTTTTGTCCTCCGGAAAGAGTAACTCCTCTCTCACCGACCCAGGTCGAGTATTTATCCGGCATTGCCTCAATATCAGCAGCAACCTGCGCAAACTCCGCTGCCTTTTTCACCCGCTCCGCATCAAAATTGTCATCGCTGCTGAAAGCGATATTGCCTGCAATCGTGCGCGAAAAAATGAAGCTCTCCTGTTCAACAAAAGCGATTTTACTATAGATCTCGTCGAAGGCGATATCTCTTATGTCAGTGCCATTAATGAGGATTTGGCCGCAAGTTACATCATAGCGCCGCAACAACAGGTTCAATACAGTACTCTTGCCGGTGCCCGTGCGCCCCAGAATCGCCATGCTCTGGCCGCCTTTAAGTTCAAAGCTGACACCCTGCAAAACCCAGGGTAACCCCTCGGCGTAGCGAAACCAGACGTCCCGGAACTCAATGCTTAGGCCACGATCTTGCAGCGGTGTATCTCCTTTGCTGAGTTTCGTGGGAGAATCTGCCTCAACCACTTTAGGCTGGCTTGCTAAAATCTCATTTATGCGTCCCATGGCTGCGATCCCGCGCTGAAAGCTGTTCACCACCAAACCTATAGCGATCAGAGGCCAGACCATCATACGCAGATAATTGAGCACAGCAATGAATTCACCCAGGGTGAGACTGCCTTCAAGCATGCGATTGATTCCGTACAGGATGAAAATTACCAGTGAGATACCGGAAATCAGTTCAATTAAGGGGTCGAAGAGAACGCTGACGCGCAGCATGCCCATATTTTTCTCTTGGTATTTATTGTTCACTTCTGCAAAATCAGAAGAGCGTCTGTCTTCAATGCCAAAGGCCTTGATATTGTTGATGCCGGAGATGTTTTCCTGCACTTCATTAGAGAGCTCAGAAAACGTATCCTGAACTTCACGGCTGCGATACTGCAAGGGTTTTGACATTGCAAACACCATGAAGGTGATAAAAGGCAGCGCCAGCAGAGCTACCAGAGAAGTTTTCAGACCTACCGTATAGATCATCATGATTACAGTAAACAAGGTCATGAAAATCGCGTCGACAATCATGATAACGCCGCCTCCCATGGAGTTACGCACCATGAGAACATCATTAGTCACGTGAGCCATAAGGTCACCTGTGCGATGGCGATTGAAAAACTGATCATCTAAACCGGAATATTTCTTAAACAGTTTGTCCCGCAGCCAATATTCCAGTTTGCGAGCGGTCCCGAAGATATAGACCCGCCAGCCGTAACGTCCGGTAGCGACAGCAAGTCCAAGAATAAGTATAGCTCCGGCAGCCCAGACTATTCGTTCCCGTGTCAGCTCACCAAACTGCGACCAGTCAGCAAAGATACGAATCACCTGTGGGATCAGCAGATTTGCCGCATCGACGAAAAGCAGGGCAAATATCCCCAAGAAATAACGCCCTTTGTTGGTGCGGATAAATGGAAGTACAGTCCGGTATTCTCTCATACCTCTACCTTTGTCCTGACTTTCTCTGGACTTTCAATTTTTTGTCTCCTTAGCTGTGCACAAACCATAACTATAATACGCAGGCACTTGGATCATTCTTTGTCAGCTTATTATCTTTTCATAAGACAGTTTACAGCAATCGGGAGATTATCACAGTGACCGATTTCAACATAACCTTTTCTAATCGTTACACCTAAAATTGTTACACAGCAACCTTGAATCTTGTTCAAACAGGATGGATCTTAACCTCCGCAAACAACCTTCTGACAAAACAAAATAGTAGCTGTCCGTTCAATTAATAATGATTATTGCTCAGAATAAACAAGTGTAACTCGTATAGAGGAACAATTATTTTTTTATTACAAAATAAATAATTATCCAGTTTTAACTTATATCCTCTTCGCTTGGTGTGTTATAATATGCTCAATTTATCAATTGAATCGTAATATAAACAGTCTGTTTTTGTTAAATTGCACAATTTTAAGGAGGTTAATTCATGACTAAGTTGAAAGGGTTAATACTCGGAGACGCGATGATCCCAAGCGAAGGGTTCAGGAAAGCCTTCGAAAAATATCTAGGAGCCTATGGAGAAACCGTCTTTGCCGGCGACTGGGAGCCCAGTTGGGATCAACTGCAGTTCCGTCGCCTCGAAGTCGAAAAAAATGGACCGGAAATTGAACCAGCCGACCCTCTTGTGCTGGAATATGGCAAAGACGCCAATTTATTGATGGGTCTTTTCGTACCGGTGTCATCAAAAGTAATGGAGGCTATGCCGAATTTAAAGGTAGTCGGTGTCTCGCGCGCCGGTCTGGAAAACGTTAATGTTGAGGAAGCAACAAAACGTGGCATACTTGTTTTCAATGTAATGGGCAGGAACGCTCACGCTGTCTCTGATTTCACAGTAGGTATGATGTTGGCTGAGGCGAGGAATATTGCCCGGGCACATTACGCTATTAAGAACGGTGAATGGAGAAAGACGTTCGCTAACAGCGATCATGTTCCCGAGCTAAACGGCAAGACAGTCGGACTCTTTGGCTTTGGATATATTGGCCAGTTAGTTGCGAAAAAGCTCACCGGCTTTGACTCTAATGTCGTTGTCTACGACCCCTATGTGGATGATGATACTCTCAATGAGCACAATGTAAAGCGCGCAGAGCTGGAAGAACTCTTTGAAATCAGTGACTTCATTTCAGTGCATGCCCGTCTGACAGAAGAGAATAAAGGAATCATCAATGCTGATCTATTCAGCAAGATGAAGCCCACAGCGTATTTTATCAATACGGGTCGCGCAGGCTTAGTCGATCAGGCCGCACTGGTACAAGTGCTGAAAGACGGCAAGATCATGGGAGCTGCGCTTGATGTCTTTACAACAGAGCCTATTCCTGCTGATTCTCCCTATCTGGAGCTGGATAATGTAACGCTGACAACCCACATTGCCGGCACAACCTCTGACGCACTGAACAATTCACCGTATCTCCTTGCCGCCGACATCGCGGAGCTTTTCAATGGTAAAAAACCGAAGTTCATTATAAATCCGGAAGTACTAGACCAGCCTGCCTTCTCAGAGTGGCTCGCTTCCGTGCGTGGATAAGCAATTCAGTCTAAATAAAGACAGGAGGTTTTTATGCTAACAAACTTCGAGGCAATGCTTGGTGATGCTTATAAGAACGGTTACGCTGTCGGCTCGTTCAATGCTTATAACTACGAAACGATCCGCGGCATCATTGAGGCAGCTACAGAATTTGGCTCAAAGTCAGTAATTGTCGCCTTCGGCTTTAAATACCTTGATAACATGGACCTTGATGATGTTGTTGCTGTAACGAAGACGCTTACTGACAGATCCGGTCTTGATGTCTGCCTTCACCTAGACCACACTAGCGATATCCCTACAATTTTCCGAGGCATTCGCGCAGGTTTCGGTTCAGTTATGTACGATGGTTCAGCACTCCCCTTCGATCAAAACCTCGCAAACACCAAACTGGTTTGCGAAGTTGCTCATGCTTGCGGAGTATCCGTAGAAGCGGAGCTTGGTAGTATCGCAGCGGGCGAACAGTCCCATGAAGGTTCTGCCGATGACCGCGAAGTTTATACTTCACCTGAACAGGCACGCATTTTTGTGCAAGAAACAGGTGTAGATGCGCTTGCGGTCTCAATTGGCACTTTACACGGACTTTATAAAGGAACTCCCAACCTTCGCATCGATATTCTCAAGGAAATCAATTCAGCCTGTAATATACCGCTAGTTTTGCATGGCGGCTCAGGAATTCCGGAAGATGCTATTAAGGAATCTATTCAAAATGGCATCTCCAAGATAAATGTAAACACAGAAATTTCTGTTTTTGCTATAGACAAGATTAAGAAAAAATTGGAAGGAAAGGCACCTCATTTGTCTGTCTTATCTAAGACAGAGGAAGAGGCAGTCAAGGAGGTGGTATTGAAATACATGACATTTTTCCAGGCCCGCTAGATGGTCGAAACTGAAGAGGTGTTTACGCTGTCCAAGCGTCTTCTCAATTCTTCGGCCTAATGATTAGCAGCAGCAATTCCGTCTTAGATGAATTATCCATCTAATCATTATGTTTAAGAAAGGGTTTTTAATTATGGAAAACGTTTCATTAGGTTGGCTAGTGGGTACATTTATTATCTCATTAGCATACGTTCTCTTTACAATTATCAAACTGAAATTCCATCCGTTCCTGTCGCTTCTAACCGGCGGTATTCTTATGGGATTACTAAGCAAGATGCCGCTAGAACAGGTCGGCAGTCTTTTAGGCAGCGGCTTTGGCAGCACATTGGGCGGTATTGGTATCATTATTGTCTGGGGTATTGTTTTAGGCAATCTGCTGCATAAATCAGGCTGTACTGAAGAAATCGCAGCCCTTATGCTGCGCATCACAGGTGAAAAGCGTGCTACTCTGGCGGTAGCTTTGACGGGCTACATCGTGTCAATCCCCGTTTTCTTTGATGCTGCCTTTGTTATTTTGATCAATCTTGTTAAACAGCTTTCGCGTAAAGGGAAAATTCCCTTTATCACACTGGTTACAGCACTTGCAGCCGGCCTGATCACAACCCATGCTATGGTCATTCCTACGCCAGGCCCATTAGCAGTCGCGGGAGAAATGCAAGCTAACTTGGGAGCTTTCTTCGTTTACGGCGCTATTGCTTCATTAGCAAGTATCATCGTCGCCGGAGTCGTGTACGCAAAACTTCTGGGCAGAAGACCTGAGCACGTGAATGATTTCGCCAATTCTTTTGAAGATGAATTTGTTGAAGCAGAAACTGTTGCCGAAACAAGCGTGAAAAAGCCATCCGGCGGTCTGGGAATTATGCTGATTCTCCTACCAATCATTTTTATTTTGATAGGAACTATCGGCACTGCAATATTGGACTCAGGCACGGTTATTTATGATATCCTCGCTTTCGTAGGGAACAAGAACATCGCTCTTATGGCTGGCTCAGTCATCGCCTTCCTGGCACTGCGCAAGTATCTGACAAATAATCTGGAAGAGGTTATTACTGACTCTGCAAGAGATTCCGGAATTATTTTCCTGATTACAGGCGCTGGTGGTGCTTTTGGTGCGATTATCAACGCCACTGGCATCGGAACTAAAATCGTAGAAGTTATTGAAGACAGCGGTATTACAGGAACTACCGCTTCTATTGTGCTGATTCTGGTTGCCTGGCTTATCAGCCAGATATTGCGTGCAGCACAAGGGTCTACTACAGTAGCTCTGATCACAACTTCAGCAATCCTGGCACCACTCGTAATGCAGCTAAATGCAACCAGCAATGTTGTTTCTCCTGTACTTGTCGGTCTTGCAATTTGTGCGGGCGGCATTGGAATTTCACTTCCGAACGATTCTGGATTCTGGGTCGTTAACCGTTTTTCTAAGTTCACTGTAAAGCAGACTTTTGCCGCCTGGACAATCCCGGGCACGATCTCTGGTGTAACTGCATTGATTATGGTAATAATTCTTTCATTGATGCAGAGCTTCCTGCCGGGATTATTTTAATGTGAACTTAGCTGATTAAGAAAGGGTGAAGGACATGTCAGAGTATACTATCGCACTGGATGTAGGAACATCTAGCATGCGGGCTATAGTCTTCAGGAATGATGGCAGCATTCTTCATACCGCGGCTTCGGAATACCACACGATTTTTCCTGAACCTTCTTATGTAGAACAAGAACCGGATACATGGATTTCAACTGCAACTGATGTCTTAAAACGCACAGCCATATATTTGACAGAAGAAAGTATTGCCGCGAACGCCATCTCTGTGACGAGCCAGCGTGCCTCCATGATACCTATGGGTGCAGGTGACAAACCTCTTGGGAATGCTATCATGTGGCAGGATAAGAGGACAATAGACATCTGCGATCGCTTAATTGAAATGTACGGTCTGCAGAGATTCTATCGCAAGACGGGTCTGCGTGTGAATCCTTTCTTCGTTTTGAACAAGATTATCTGGCTGCGTGAAGAGCGACCGGAAATCTTTAAGAAGACCAAAAAATTCATAGGAGTTCAGGATCTGGTTCTCCACCACTTAACAGGAGAATATGTAACAGACTGGACGCAGGCTAGCCGCACAATGCTTATGAACTTGGAAACTTTCGCTTGGGATGACTATCTACTTCAGCTGGGAGAAATCACAGAAGAGCAACTCTGCCGCCTTGTACCACCCGGTTCTATTGGCGGTAGACTTACAAAGGAAACCGCACAGGAGACAGGGCTTCCGGCCGGTCTCCCAGTCATCGTATCCGGCGGAGATCAGCAGAATGCCGCAATTGCCCTTGGAGTGGTCCATGCCGGGATCGCAGAAGCTAATACCGGCACAGGATCTTTTGTATTATCTTTCTCCGAAAAACCGGTATTTAACAAGGATGCAAAAGTTCTTTGTCAAGCGTCCGCTGTAGCCGGTAAATATATGGCGGAGACGGCAATCTTCAATACCGGTGCAATTTTCCGTTGGTTCAAGGAACAGTTCTACCCTGATCTGAAAATGGAAAATTCTCCATATAAAATAATGGACGATTATGCAGCAGAGATACCGGTAGGAAGCAATGGAGTTGTTATGCTGCCCCATTTCGAAGGCAGTGCAGCTCCTTACTGGAATCCGATGGCAAAGGGAGTGTTTTTCAATCTCGGACTCGGTACTACGCGTGCAGCGATGACCAGAGCAATTCTGGAGGGTATAGTCCTTGAGATCTCGCAGAATTTAGCACTGATGCGCGATATGATCGGAGAAATAAACGAGTTATCAGTTGCTGGCGGAATGGTGAGATCAGATCTATTTTGTTCTATACAGGCAGATGCAACAGACGCTACCGTTATGCGCTATTCTACTCCGGAAGCAAGTGCACTCGGATCTGCGATCAATGCCTGGGTGACTTTGGGTGTATATAAAACGCACGACGAAGCCCTGACAGTAGTTGCCGGAAAACCGGAATATTTTAGCCCGAATAAGGATAATGTAAAGAATTTGCGTGATATTCGCGCAAGAAGAGAAACTCTCTACGACGCTCTGGACAAAGGAGGTGTCTACGAGAAATTCATGTTCATAGGATAGCGTTTAAAACGCAAAAAAGGTCACTGATAAAGCCCGCCTGTATTTTACAGACGGGCTTTTTTGGCTGCCGATGAAGGATTTGAACCCTCACAAACTGAGTCAGAGTCAGGTGTGCTACCATTACACTAATCGGCAATCATTAATTGACGCAGCATTGGTATGCTACCATATTACGAGGAGCCTAAGCAAGACCATTTCAAAAATTTCCCGGGTGTTTATTTCTATAGTTCAGTATCATGAAAACGATCTTACGTATTTGGTTTGCTATTTTGCGCAGGGCTGTTTTGCCAATGATTCTGCAGCTGATGCGCCTGCGACAATCCCGCCGGCAAATGCAAAATGAAGATTATAACCGCCGGTATCTCCAACTACATCCAAAAGCTCGCCCGTGACATAAAGTCCGGGCAGAGTATAAACCTCCATGGTATGTGGATTTACTGCTTTTGTATCAATACCGCCCAGACTGACCTGAGCTTGCTCAAAGCCTCGTACACCAATTACATTAAGACGCCATGATGTAATGATGGATAAAGCCGTTTTGATCAAGTGCTCATCTTTGTTGAGACATTCATCGGCCGAATCAGAATCATGGCTTTTACTTTCTAGGGTGAACTTCGTTTTTGTTAATATCACTTGACCCAGATGCTCTGCCAAAGCCAGAGGGAGCATTCCAACCAATATCCGGTCTCGGCTCTCCTCAGATAACTGCGCCAATCTCTGCCACAGCTTGGCTTCTATTTCCCGGTCAGAGTAGTCGGGCAGTAAATCCAGTTCAAAAATCAGTTCTGAATTCGCCTGCAGAGCATACCATTCCTTAACCGGACGCAGCTTGGCTCTTTTAATTGGCAAAGCAGGTCCTTCCTCCTTGCCTATAATACAATTGGAGGCGACGAAATCCGATAACTCCATGGCGGCAATACCTGATATGCCGTACTCCGTCAGCAGGAACTCTCCTCTTGACTCTCTGACAGGCTCTTCATTTCCGCTCTTGATCATAAGTCTGGCAGCAGCACGAAAGCGTAAGCCCTTGAGTTGCCGGCAAATTTCCTGCTCTGCCAGGACTAAGGGGGTCAGTGCAGGAGCGGCAGGAATAACACTCAGGCCAAGCTCTGCGGCAATCTTATAGCCGGATCGTGATCCGCCCAGCTGAGGCGCAGCTATACCACCGGTAGCAAGGATTACTCTTTTGCACTTTACTTTTTCTCCGGACAAGAGAGTCAAACACCATATATCATTTAATCTGGCAAGACGGATGACTGGACTATTCAACTTGGTCTCAACATCGTATTTCTTGATGGCTTCATCAAGGATGGTCAGAACTGTCAGCGCTTGATTGGAAAGAGGATATATTCTGCCTTCCTCATCAATAGTTGTATAAAGCCCCAGGGCGGCAAAGAAATTCTGTAATGTTTCCGAGGATATATGTGCCAGTAATGAGCGCGTGAAAAGATTTCCCCGGTAGTTATCCGGGCTGACATCAATATGAGACAGATTGCATCTGCCATTACCTGAGGCGAGAATTTTTCTGCCCGTCTGATCCTGAGCTTCCAGAATCAAAATTTTGAGACTTGAGTCGAATTGCGCTGCTGAGATTGCCGACACCAATCCTGAAGCGCCTCCGCCGACAACTGTCAAATCATAGGTCTGTCGCATCGGTTTCTCCTCCCCTAATTGACCAGATAGGGGATGACTTCATCAGCAGTTATCACCAGTAACCTGCCGCCTTTTGCGAGCCATATCTGCCTCAAAGGGGAAGGAAAACTTTCGCTGCTGATTAAAATGAGATCAGCTAAATCGTAGAGCAAAAGCTCATTACCCGCAGGTACAAGCAGCCAGCCGTCAGCAGCTGCCGGCGCTGCCGTGAGCAAGGGAATCGATGCAGCGGCAGTATTCTCACTGCCCGAAAATCTCATATGCCAGGACTCATCTCCACCGGGAACATCGCCGAGAAGAATTGTGCCGGAGCGGTCAGCCACTATATGAGAGAAACCGGCAGGAGCGTCAAAACCGGTAATTTCTCCCGTCTCCATGTTTACCGCGGCAATATTGGTGTCGCTATAAGCAATTACTGAATCACTGCTATGGATAAAGCTGCCATAATAGCCCGTCAACTGCACTTCACCTCTTAGTTTCCCGTCCAGTCCATAACGCTGAATCAGAGTCACGGGATCTACTCTGTCCGTGTTTAAAATAAGAATGTCCAGAGCTCTCTCTCCCGGGACGAGGCGTGCCAGAATGGGATAACCGGAATCCTGAAACTTCAGGGTGAACTTTAATTCTTTTTGCATGAGATCGTAATACCTGATCTCACCTTTGCTGTCTTGCCCTTGGTCAAGGACCACCAGATCCTCACCGGCGAGATCAGCCCCCACCGCTCTGCTCGTAACGTTATCGGAGAAGATTACACCTGATTCCTGCGCAACGACAAATTTTGAGCTTTCACTGTCACCGATTATTAGATAATCTTCTGCAGAGCCTATAATTTGAGCCACAAGCAAATTGGTTTCATGCCAAGCCTGCTCCCGCCCTTTACCATCAAGATACAGGAGTCCTCCCTGTTCAATTCTGATATGAAAAGATCCGAGAGGATAAACATCTGATTGCTCGGCAGTTGCAAGCTGATAGCCTGTTCCGGCTTTGACAATACGCTGCACTTCACTGCCGGCATTAATTATCTCATTTGCAGTGGGATTCAAAAGCACGACAGCCGCAAGCAAAGTAATTAAAAGACTGACCAGCAGCCAGAGGCGAACTGACTTCCCGGCTCTTCTTTTATAATTTTTATTTGGCGCAGACTTTTTCTCGTAGCTAATCATGAACGCTCCCGGACTGCATTGTTCGAAGCTGCAAATTACGGCTAAAGGCAGTCAATTTTTTCTATCTTATCACAAATGGGGGCTAACAAAATAAAAGACGGAGCTTAATTAAAGACGGAGCTTAATAAAGACGGAGCTTAATAAAAGACGGAGCTTAATAAAAAAAGCAGCTCTGTCCGAAGACAAAGCTGCTTAGAAGTAGTTGTTGCTGTTCTAATTAATACATGGGGGGTTGTTGCATGTCAGCTTGAGGCTCGGGAATATCTGCGACAATTGCTTCCGTGGTAAGAAGAATAGCTGCAATTGAGGCTGCATTCTGCAGAGCGGTACGGGTTACCTTGGCCGGGTCGATAATGCCGGCAGAAACCATATCAACGTATTCACTCTTCAGCACATCAAAGCTGACGCCTTCTTCTCTCTCTTTCACTTTTTCGCAGACTACACTGCCGTCAAACCCGGCATTGCTGGCAATCTGGCGTACAGGCTCCTCAAGTGCTCTGGCTACAATCGCGATGCCTGTTCTGACATCTCCTTCGGCAGCATCCAAGAGCTCATTGACCGGCTTGATAGCGGAAATATAAGCAGAACCGCCACCCGGTACCACGCCTTCTTCGACAGCAGCTCTGGTAGCGGAAAGAGCGTCTTCTATCCTATGCTTTTTCTCTTTCATTTCAGTTTCTGTGGCTGCACCGACTTTGATTACAGCTACACCGCCGGACAACTTTGCCAGGCGCTCTTGCAGCTTTTCTTTATCAAAATCAGAAGTGGTCTCTTCGATCTGCGCACGTATTGAATTCACTCGATCTTTTATGTCATCGCCGCTTCCGGCACCATCAACAATAATCGTAGTATCCTTGCTGACCAGCACCTGGCGCGCACGGCCAAGATCCTCTAATGCCGTATCCTTGAGTTCCATGCCGAGATCAGAGGAAATCACTTTGCCGCCGGTCAGGACTGCGATGTCCTGCAGCATCTCTTTGCGTCGATCACCAAAGCCAGGGGCTTTAACTGCGACACTATGGAATGTGCCTCTGAGCTTGTTCAGGATAATGGTGGAAAGAGCTTCGCCCTCAACATCTTCAGCAATAATAACCAGTTTTTTGCCAGCTTGTACAATCTGCTCCAACAGCGGCAAAATATCCTGCACAGAGGTGATTTTCTTATCGGTTATTAAGATATATGGATCATCATAGACGGCTTCCATTTTGTTGGTGTCAGTAACCATATAGGCCGAGATATAACCGCGGTCAAACTGCATACCTTCTACTACTTCGAGATCCGTTCCCATCGTCTGGGATTCTTCAACGGTAATAACTCCGTCTGAAGTAACTTCTTCCATTGCTCTGGCGATCATCTCACCGATTTCTTCATCGTTGGCGGAAATAGATGCTACACGTGCAATGTCATCACGGCCGGATACTGCTTTCGCACTGTCCTTGATCTTCTCCACCGCGGTATCAACTGCTTTATCGATACCTTGCTTGAGAATGATGGGATTGGCTCCTGCAGCAATATTACGCAGTCCTTCCCGGATGATGGCCTGGGCCAATAATGTAGCAGTAGTCGTTCCGTCCCCTGCGATGTCGTTCGTCTTGGTCGCAACTTCCTTAACCAGCTGGGCTCCCATATTCTCAAAGCGATCTTCCAGCTCAATTTCGCGAGCGATGGTGACGCCGTCATTTGTAATTACGGGAGAGCCATAGGTCTTGTCCAGAACAACATTTCTGCCCTTAGGTCCCATAGTTATCCTGACTGTGTCGGCCAGTTTATTGACGCCAATCTCCAGATGTTTGCGCGCCTCAATTCCATATGATAAATCTTTTGCCATAGTTTTTATACCTCCGTTACTAAGCTATAATTACTCAACGATCGCGAGTATGTCGCTCTGCCGCAAAATCGTGTATTCTACATTATCGATTTTTACTTCTGTGCCTGCATATTTGCTGATCAGGACATTGTCCCCTACATCAACTTCCATAATGACGTCTTTGCCATCAACGATACCGCCCGGGCCAACTGCCATTATCTCTGCCACTTGCGGTTTCTCTTTTGCAGAACCAGGTAAAACAATACCACTCTTGGTGGTTTCTTCTGCTTCCAGCATTTTGACCACTACTCGATCGGCCAATGGTTTAATATTCATGCTAAAACCCTCCATTTAAAAATTTATAATCACTTTACAATAGTTAGCACTCAGGGAGCCCGAGTGCTAACTATGACTTAATATAACGCCTGTCAAATTCTTTGTCAAGCTTATCCTGCTTGATTATGCCTGAATGTAATCAATCTTACGAATTGCATGAAACAAGGCGTTTTTGCCTGTATTTAAAAAATAGTTTCCAGGAGATCAAGAAAATAATTCTTCTCACGCAGGAATGAAGCAATATAAGATCCTTCCTGCCAAATCCCGAATCTCGGTACCAATGGTGTCAGCGCTGACAGCAGGAACACTAAGAGGACGACAATGACTGCACTGAAGCATAAATTTATCACTACACCGCCGATACGATTCAGGAAACCGATGAGGAAGATATTATCCAGTAATCCGGTAAGACTTCTGGCAATTCTATTCAAGAGAAAGTTAATAATTATGAATAAAACAAAAAATACCAGAGCGGATAAAGCCAATTCTACTAAAGTAAGAGCAATGTTCTCCGCCGGATTAAGCTCACCTTCGCTTATGTTCTCTGATAGATGCCGCACCCAGACCCCAGGTAAGCGAAGAGTATTTAAAACCTCGGTAATTATTATGTTACCCTGTGATGCTGACTCTATATTGGCTGCCAAATCCTGTCTTTGCCCGGCAAAGATTCCCTGACCGATTAACCAGGAACTGACAGGTCTAACTAACAGAAACGACATAATCAAGGATAATAAGAAAATTATAAATCTCGCCAGGGAAAGCAAAAGTCCCCGGCGGGCTCCGTTTGCAATACAGATAATTAAAACAACGACTATTGCTATATCAAGCAGCAATTACATCAGCTCCTCTCGTAACCGGAAGGATTCAATTTCTGCCAACGCCAAGAGTCCAAACACATTTCTGCCAGATCTCTCTTTGCCTTCCAGCCAAGGAGCTTATATGCCAAAGAAGGATCAGCATAAAATTCTGCCATATCGCCGGGTCTGCGGCCGGTAATTTTATATTTGATTTCACAGCCGGAAACTTCCTCGAAAGTCTTGATCACTTCCAGTACAGAATATCCCTTGCCGGTGCCCAGATTCAGCGCCAGGATGCCTTGCATATTAAAAAGGTAATCCAAAGCGAGCCGGTGGGCTTCGACTAAATCAAGGACATGTATGTAGTCCCTCACTCCTGTGCCATCTCTGGTAGGGTAGTCATTTCCGAACACTTGCAGATAATCCCTGTCGCCAATAGCTACCTGGGTTATATAAGGCATAAGATTATTAGGAATGTCGCGCGGATCCTCTCCGAGTCTGCCACTCTTATCCGCCCCGATGGGGTTGAAGTAACGCAGGAGAATTACTGCCATATCCTGATCAGCTTCCACGCAAGAGGCCAAAATCCGCTCAATCATCAACTTGCTCCAGCTATAGGGATTGCTGGCTTTTAGTTGAGCGTCTTCGGATAGTGGTAATTTATTATTTGAGTCATATACGGTTGCGGAAGAGCTAAAGACAAGTCTTTTAACTTGATACTCTGCCATCAGTTCAAGCAGCGTCAAGGCAGAGTCAATATTATTGCGATAATAACTCAGCGGTTTTTGGACAGACTCACCCAATGCTTTCAACCCGGCTAAGTGGATGACTGCATCTATTGTTCTTTGTTCAAATATTCGCCGAAACGCATCGGAATCGCAGACATCTATCTGATAAAAAGAGAAGTCCCGGCCGGAAATCTCTTTTATCCGTCGTACTACTTCCATACTGCTATTGCGCAGATCATCTGCCACGATTATTGAATATTCCTGCTGCAGAAGCGTAGAAACAGTGTGACTGCCGATATAGCCGGCTCCGCCGGTGACCAGGACTGTAGCCATAAATTCCTCCGCCTATGCATAATCAGGAAATGTTATTATACCATTGATGGTGTCAGCGAGATAGATTGACATGATATAATCAGGAAAGCAAATCTGCCTAAATAAAAATTAGCTGCCTCAAAAAAACAGACTAAGCTCAAAAATAAGCTCTGCTCTGGAAATAGGCTCTGCTCTGGAAAATAGGCGCTGCCCAAAAAATGGGCTTGCCACAAAGGAATTGTCTCTCTAGGAAATATTTATGGCTTTGGATCAAAAAACACTGAATAAAGTAATCATTCTCAAATTAGCCAGCCTGCTTCCGGGACTGAGGCATGCTATGTTGTCAGACGCTGTCTTGGATTCACTGCAGATGAATTTTTTTGAATATAGTCTGGCACTGTCAGAGTTGATCGAGGGTAAACTTCTGTATAAAGCTGTCCGAAAAGGAGAGCCTCATCTTGACGCTGATCAGCAAGCCGTGGAGCGTATTGACGTCACCCAAAGAGGGGCTGAAGTACTGCAGGCTCTGGAAAACCAGATCCCGGAATCTGTAAATAAATGGATCAGCCGCAAGGCTGTTGAACTAAAAGGGGAGCAGCTTCTTTTAGAGACATACAGTTCGAGGATGGAACAGACCGGTACCGGAGAATGGCTTCTGATATTGGAGCGCTACGAAACAGATACGCCTAACTTCACCATCAGACTTACCTTCCCGACCAAAGAAATGGCGAAAAAAGCCGCCTCTTCCTGGGAGGCGGCTTCAATAGAATTGTATGAATTGATTATCTCTCGCTTATTATCCGACTAGTCTAGCAAATCTTCAGGGGGAAGTGACTTGATTTTATCAACAATATCTTGGGCATATTTATCCAGAGCAGTGTAATCTTCTTCACGCGGCAAACCTTTACAAAGGTACGGCGGCAGATGCTCCCCCTTCAATCGGTCTGTCAGGGCGATCAGTGACTTCTCAATCTGGGTTCCCCAGCCATATGATCCAATCAAGCCCAAAAATCTGGCTTTTACTCGCATGCCGTTCATTAAAGCTGCAAAGAAGATCATGCTGGGATGAGGACCTGTTAAAACGGTCGGGGCTGCCAGTACGATAGCAGCAGCATCTACTGATAAATATAGTGCTTCACCTGCGGTCTGACGCAGATCTTTATCTGACAATCCTAAGTCACAGAGGTCAACTTGAATTCCTTGCTCAGCAATTTTTTCTGCCAAATATTTAGCCATCACTCTGGTAGATTCGTGCATTGTGATATAGGGAATCACCACAGCCGGAGTAACTGCATCAGATGTCCAGCGTTCATACAGGGATAAAATTATATCCGGATCATGCCAGACAGGTCCATGAGACGGTAAAATCATGGCAGGATTCAGATCCCTGACCCACTGCGTATGTCTTCCGGTCTGCTGGCGCGTCGGCATCATGATTTCAGCATAATAGGCTTGTGCTTCTTTTATCTGAAGTTGAAAGTCGGGTGCAGCCGGATTGGGAGCGGCATAATGTGAGCCGAAAAGGTCGGATGAAAATAGTTTTGACTCCTCTTCCAGATACACCATAGTATTATCCGGCCAATGAGAAAACGGGATCGACTTGAAGCTCAAGGTCAGACCCCCCAGATCAAGTTTATCGCCGTCTGCCATAATTTGAAAATCTGTCTGGGGAATATGAATATGGTTTTCGATAAACTCCGCGACTTTTGCATTGGATACCAGCTGAACTCCCGGGTATGCCGCCAAAACATCAGGTGTTGATCCGGCATGATCTTGTTCTGTATGGAGGCAAATAAGATAATCCAGTTTTGTAATTCCCAGATCCCGAAGATTTTGCAGCAATATTTCTTTCAATTCAGGTTCTACCGGGTCAATTAAAGCCGTTTTCTCACCTTGAACCAGATACGAGTTGTAAGTTGTCCCATATTCGGTAGGCATTAACCGATCAAAATAGCACAGTTCCGGATGAGACGCTCCAACTTCGTGTACATGGTCAGAGATTTGTAACATGTTCTTACCCTCCTTAATAAAAACGCCGGTCACTTAGTAACCGGCTAGTAGAATCTTTCACCGGGCATAAACCCTGTGCGTCTTCGTGATACTTAATCTAGCGGAGAAAAATCATCTTGCGAGGCTCCGCACAGAGGACATACCCAATCTTCAGGCAAATTCGCGAACTCAGTGCCGGCTTCTACACCGTTATCGGGATCACCCAGCTCAGGGTCATAAACATAACCACATAGATCACATACGTATTTCATTCAAATACCTCACTTTTCTTTTTTGACGTTAATAAAATTTATCCTTTAATTACTACTTGGTCACAGTATCAATTCAAAAATTATTATAACCAATTAAAAACAGTATTACCAATTAAATGGTAAATATCATATTGGCAGCGGCTTTAACTCTGCTATGCCGATTATAGAAACATTTGAAATTGAATTGTGAAACACTTGATTTATGTATTCTGATCTGAGAAATTTAACGTATCTCAAAGATATGTATTCTGATCTGAGGATTTTAGGGTCATCTTAAAGATATGTTAGTTACTTTAACTCTCATCGTCTTCGTCTTCATCAAACTCAAACTCACTACCATCCAGCAGGACAGTGTCTCCCGCTTTCATGCCGACAGCAAGTAAAGCCTTCTCCAGTCCGGCAGCGTCTATTTGCCTCTGGAAATGACGCCTAGACTCATAATCCGAGAAATTTGTAGATTGCAGCAGTTCCCTGATCCAGGCACCCTCAACAGCAAGCTTTTCACCTTGTCTTTTAATAGTAAATTTTTCCTCATCTGTAAACGAATATTTCCTGCGCAGTTCAGATTCATCGTAAGGTAACGAAGGAGGCAGGGCTTGTACTTCGGCCGCCAGATCATTAACCAGTTTATCCACGCCATCTTTAGTAGCTGCTGATATCAAGTAGACTTTGTAGCCTTCTTGCTCAATCTTCTCTTGGAGATTTTTGAGTTCAACTTCCGGAGTAATGTCCGTTTTGTTCAATAAAACCCATTGTGGACGCTCAGCCAGCTCTTCTTTATAGCGGAGAAGTTCTTGATTAATGACTTGAAAATCGGAATAGGGATCGCGGCCTTCTTGTCCGGAAGCATCAACCAGATGCAAGAGAATCCTGGTACGTTCGATATGGCGCAGGAAGTCGTGCCCCATACCTGCACCTTCAGCCGCTCCGGAAATAAGCCCCGGTATATCAGCGACCACAAAACGGAAATCGTCCTTAGCGACAACTCCTAAAACAGGCTCCAGAGTTGTAAAGGGATAATCCGCGATCTTAGGTTTAGCTGCAGAAATTACAGACAGTAAAGTAGATTTTCCCGCATTAGGAAAACCAATCAAGGCAACATCCGCTATCAGCTTCAGTTCCAGATTTACTCTGAGTTCCTGACCTGTCTTGCCGGACGTTGAGAAGCGGGGAGCCTGTCGTACCGAATTAGCGAATTTACTATTTCCAATTCCCCCCTTGCCGCCTTCCGCAAGAACTATTTCAGCACCGTCCTCAAGCAGATCAGCTATTAATTCGTTGGTGTCTGCAGAACGAACAATCGTCCCGGGAGGTACTTCAATAATTAAATCAGGCGCCGATTTCCCGGTCCTGTTATTACTGCCGCCGTTAGTGCCGTTCTGAGCGATGAAATTATGTCGGAAACGAAAATCAAGCAGAGTGTTCTTGGCAGCATTGACACGCATAATGACGCTGCCGCCTTTGCCGCCGTCCCCGCCATCAGGGCCGCCGGCAGGTATGTTCTTCTCCCGCCGAAAAGACATATGTCCGTTCCCGCCATTGCCGGAACGGACATTAATTGTTGCGCGATCGTAAAACAAAATTACGCGATGGGATAGACGCTGGCACAGGTACGCTTGCGATCCATGCGCTCGTAGCGCACTTGTCCGTCAATAGTAGCAAAGAGAGTATCATCTTTTCCTTTGCCTACATTATTACCGGGATGGATCTTGGTACCGCGCTGACGATAGATAATGCTGCCGGCGAGGCAGTATTGACCATCGGCCAGCTTCGCGCCCAGTCTCTTGGATTGAGACTCACGGCCGTTTCTGGTCGAGCCCATTCCTTTTTTATGTGCCAATAATTGTAAATCTATTTTAATCATGTTGAGCCTCCTAACTTTCTGCTTTGTTGATATCGACGGTTATAAACTGACGCCCGTAGCTTTCTCGGATTTGTCTGGCTCCGATCTCTACTGCCCGCATTAGCGCATCTGCCTGTATCCGCTTCGTATCATCTAAAGTATCTTCTTCTATCTCACAGTATATCCTGCCAGGTTCAAGAGAGTATTGTGGTTCGATTCCGACGATTTCCTGCAGTGAGCCGATAATGCTCTGAGCTAAGCCGGAAACCGCTGCACAGACAATATCTTGTCCGTGTGGAGCTTGACCTGCATGACCCGCCAGTTTAAATGCCCTGGTGAAGTCAGATTTTGTCCGATATATTGTTACCTTAATCATCTCCAAAGGGTATGCCTTGTGTGATGCTCTAAGGTACTATCTTGGTGATCTTAACCCTGGTATAGGGTTGACGGTGTCCCTGCTTGCGGCGGTAGCCCTTCTTGGCTTTATACTTTATAATCGTGATCTTCTTATGCTTGCCTTGGATCAAAATCTCTGCCTCGGCTTTAGCACCGTCCAACAAAGGCCGGCCTACATTAAGACCATCATCTGTAGAGATAGCTAAAACCTCGTCAAATTCTACCTTATCGCCGCTTTCGCCGGCGATTTTCTCGATGAAGATCTCATCGCCTTCTTGTACTTTGTATTGCTTGCCGCCTGTCTTAATGATAGCGTACATCTAATTCCTCCTGCGTTCACGCTCGAGTATTGGGGTTTCGCAAAGCGAATTTGTAAACCCTCCCAAAGCGGTCGCCGAACAATAATAACTCAGGAACGACTCATTGTCAATCATGAGAAGAGATCCGGAAAGCATGCTTTAGCCCTTGGACAGCGTGCACTCACTGGCGTAAACAATAATATCGATATGTTTTTCCCTATAAAAGTGGAAATTCCAGTTACTTCTTTACTGCAGCCCAACGCATAGGACGGTTGAGCGCAATTATAGAAGAGACTATCAATACCATACCGATAGCGTAATTGATGGTGAAGGCTTCCTTAAAAACCAGAACACTTACCAGCATTCCTACTGTCGGTTCCACAAAAGTAAGTAAAGCAGCCTTGCTTATCTCCATGTGTTTGAGACCTATTGTGTAAAAAGTGAAAGGCATCACAGTAGAAACCAGTCCCAGTGCAAGCATGCTGAGAATAGCTCTGGTTTCCGTGAAAGTCGCTTCAACCATCCCGGGGAAATCGGCAAAAGGGAAAAGCGCGATAACGGCAAAAATAAAGGTATAGGCAAGAATAGTAAGCCAATTATACTTTCGTAAGGCAAAGCGTCCAAAAACACTATACAGGGCATAACCAAAACCGGATAATACGCCAAAGACAAGAGCACGGGTTGTTATCGGCACTGATGCAGCGCCGATCAGTCCGGTTATAAAAAGCAAGCCGGTCCCGGCAAGTACTATTGCCAGGGCTTTGTTGGCAGTAAATTTTTCTTTGAAGAGGAATACCGAAAAGAGCATCAGAAAAACAGGTGAGGTGTACAGGAGTGTAACAGCGACAGCTATTGAGCTTTCCTGCATGGCGGTCAGGTAACAGATGTTAAAGAAAGCGATGCTGAGAACACCGGTGCCAAAAAACATCCAAAGATCACGCAAAAAGATCTTCAAAAGCGATTTATCTTTTATGAGAACAAAGGTAACGATTGAGATTCCCGAGACCAGATTGCGCCAATGAGTAATTTGCAGCGGAGTCAGCCCTACTCTCCTCAAATCGTGTGAGAACAAGCCAATCAATCCCCAGGTAATACCGGCCAAGATAATAAAAGTGGGTGCCCAAATTTTCCAGTTGACATTCCTGACTCTTTTAATCTTCTCCATCAATACCTCCAGATCATGGGGCAGAAAGAAACAGATAAACAGATTATAGGCTATATTGCAAGAAGAAGTTACAGAATAGACAAATTTTTTCAAACCTGATGGGCAAAAATATTTATTATTCTCTGTTTGGCACTCTTTAGGGTATTATTAGGACATGAGCGATTCGTCTTTTGGCTGTTTTTTAGTAGATAGAATAAGCGCATTACTGCCAGAGAGCTGGTCTGAGCCGGTGATTATCACACGTGCCCCTGTTCAATGGGCTGCTGCGATTATTGTCATCCTGGCAGCTTTTGCTTTAGGGAAACCCTTCGCGAAATTAATAGTTCAGATATTGGCAAACATCAGGTGGCAAGGAGAGAGATTAGGCACGACACGGTTTGCGAGACTGATCCCGACTCTCAAGTGGATTTTACCCCTGTTCGGTCTGCGTTATGCCCTGGTCTGTGCTCTGAATCTGTCTGCTGATGCCGGCAGAGCTCTTGATATCTTGCTGCAGATCTTCCTGATTGTCATCATTTTATTGCTCGCGGATACTGTCTTACAACTATTGTTTCGCTGGCTGGAACTGAGAAATCCGAAAAAAATGACCGAGACGGTACAACTCTTCTATCTGCAGATTTTGCGAATTTTCCTGGTTATCTTAGGAATCATCATGGTGCTGAGTCTCTTCGGACTAAATGTTTCAGGCATAGTCACGGGTCTGGGAATTGGGGGACTGGCAGTATCATTGGCAGCTAAGGACACTTTGACAAACTTGTTTGCCGGCTTGACAATAATGACTGATAAAATGTTTGAACTGGGTGATATAATCAGTGGACCCGAATTTGAAGGAACAGTAGAATATATCGGCTTAAGGTCATCCAGAGTCCGCAGCTTCGAGCAGACTGAATTAATTATTCCTAATGCCAAGCTGACCGATAATGTTTTGGTCAATCTCAGCAATATGAAAAAGAGACGTCTGCGTCTCCAAATTTCCTTACCTGTTGATATTTCCCTTGAACAAATTGACAAGCTAAAAATGAAACTGGAAGAATTTGTACAATCAAGAGAGCAAAAAAGTGAAGATCAGCCCTATATCGCTTTAGAGTCGCTGGCTGATAACAGCTTGGTGCTTTTCTTCCAGTTCTATATAAAATCGCTTGATTATGATGTTTTCGTGCAGGAGAGAGATGCCGTTTTGAGCTTCATCTGGCAATTTCTGAAAGAGGAAGATCTTAAACTGCCATGGAGCAAAATCCATATTTTCCCTGACGGCAAAACTAGTCCGAAAAACACTCCAAGCTAAATATTTTAAGCTAAGGTAAAGATATGAAAGATTTAGATCTAAACAAAAACAGCATTTGCTCTGCCATGCCGGACAAGGAACAGCTGGATGAACTATCACAGCAAGTTTCGCAGTTCATCCTGCCTGACAAAAGAATCTATTTTATCGGTATCGGCGGCATAAGCATGTGCGGTCTGGCTGAGTTTTCTCAGAGCCGCGGCGTTACAGTAAGCGGCTCAGACGCGAACGGCAATGCACGCACTGATTATTTGGAGAAAATTGGTATTCAGGTCTTTTCAGGACATGACAAGAATAATATCATCTCTTTCAATCCTGATTTGGTAGTATATTCAGGAGCAGTCTTCGCGGATAATGCCGAACTTGCTGAAGCAAAAGCAAGAGGCATTCTGAGTGTGGAAAGAGCAGTTTTTTTAGGGGCTATAAACCGGCTGTTTAAAACTGTGGTAAATGTAGCCGGCACAAATGGTAAATCTTCAGTTGCCGCTATGTGCGCTCTCATTATGATTGAGTCCGCTTTAGATCCTACAGTTCACCTGGGAGCGGAATTACTGGAATTCAAGACTACCATCCGTATCGGCAGTTCTGACTTATTCTTATCTGAAGCCTGTGAATTCAGGCGAGGATTCCTCAACTATCGTTCCAGTACAGCCGCAATATTAAACATCGTTCACGATCATATTGATTGCTATCCTACCCCGGAAGACATGATATCCGCTTTCGCCGATTTTGTTGTCTTACAGCCGGACAATTGCCAGCTCTTGCTGCCAACATTTGACGATAATATCATGAAAATGCTGGAGCTGGTCCAAGCCAGACGGCAAGGCGGATTAGCCGACTTGCGACTAATCTGGTTTGGGCATAAGAAGGAACTGATCCCGGATAATCTGGCCAGCCTGAAAACCTTGAGTAATAGCAGCCCGGCAGGGACAGAGCCTGATTACAGCTGGGATGAAGCTGATTTTAGCAGCGGCTTTCCTGCCTTTTCCATCTACAAGAGAGGTAGATTGTATCGACGTATTCAGCTTAGGGTGCCCGGCGTATTCAACATTCAAAACGCTCTTGCTGCGGTATCGCTGGCGGATCTGCATGGCTCTTGCCCTGAGTCAGCAGAAAGGGTCCTGGCTGAGTTCAGTGGAGCCGAAGGCAGATTCACTTACACAGGAAAATTTAACGGTGCTAGAGTCTATGCTGACTATGCCCACCATCCCTCAGCCGTGCGCGTGACTGTTGAAGCTGCGCGTAAAATCCCGGCCAAAAAACTCTGGATTTGCTTTCAGCCTCTCACTCACAGCAGAGTGCGTGGACTTTTTGATGAATTTGTCGATGCGCTCAAAGATGTAAGGCCGATTATGATGTCGGAAATCTATAACGATAGAGAGCGGGATAAATCTATCAGCTCTAAGGATATCTGCGACCGGATCAATGAATTAGGCGGTGAAGCGCTGTTCTTCCCAACTAATGAAGATTTAGAAGCGCATCTGCGCACCATAATTGAACCGGGTGATGTCTTACTCATCATGGGCGTGGATTTGCGAAACACTGCAGACAAGCTTACCGGACGCACAGACCACATGAAAAAACCGGACAATTAAACTGCACTCATCAGACACGAGTCCGAAGTCCGAAAGTTGTTCTAAGGACCTGAAGGCTCGCGAGGCTCATCCGCAGTTGAATCGATCGGGAGCTGGCGAGGGGCATCTCCGGTAGGATCGATGATAACCTTTTCCTTATCATCTTCATCCGGCAGAGCTTCATAATTAGCGGCATATTCACGATAGAGATCTTCAAATTCAGTACTCTCGATCTTCTCAACTTCTAACAATCTGGAAGCAAGCTTCTCCAGCAAATTATGATTCTCTCGCAATATAGCCAAAGTCTGTTCATACGCTTCATCGAGAATTCTCTTGACTTCCTCATCAATGACAGCCGATAGACTTTCACTGTGCTGCTGAGTATGAGAATAATCTCTGCCCAGAAAAACCTCTTGATCCTTATCGATAACGAAATTGCCTAAACGCTCACTCATGCCATAATGAGTAACCATCTCCCTGGCGATCCTGTTACATTGCTGCAAGTCCTGACTGGCTCCGGTGCTTATCTCATCGAAAGTTAACTCTTCAGCTGCTCTGCCGCCCAAGGCTACCATAATCCTGATCATGAGCTGCTTTCTGGTTTGGAAATTCATATCTTCATACGGTCTGAAGGCAGTGTAACCGCCTGCTCCACCGGCTGGTATGATAGAAACACGCTCAATTTTAACGTCAGTAGACGCAACCCGAGTCACGATAGCATGGCCTGCTTCGTGGTAAGCTGTTAATTCTCTCTCCTCCGGACTGATAATACGGCTCTTCTTCTCCGGACCAATAGTAATCTTGAATACAGCTTCAGAAATATCGTTGTAGACAACCTCCTTGCCCCCTCTTCTTGCTGCCAGAAGTGCTGCTTCGTTAAGCAGATTGGCAAGATCAGCTCCAGTAAAACCGGGAGTGATTTTGGCAATATCTTTCAAATTAACATCCTTGGCCAGAGGCTTATTGCGTGCATGAACTTTCAAAATCTCTTCACGTCCGCGCATATCCGGACTCATAACTACCACGCGGCGGTCAAAACGCCCTGGCCTCAACAAAGCAGGATCCAAAATATCCGGCCTGTTCGTAGCTGCCATGACAATGACGCCTTCATTAGGTCCAAACCCGTCCATCTCAACCAGTAACTGATTAAGTGTCTGCTCTCTCTCATCATGACCGCCGCCTAAACCTGCGCCACGATGACGACCGACTGCGTCAATTTCATCAATAAAGATTATACAAGGCGCTTGCTTTTTCGCATTGTCAAACAGGTCACGTACCCTCGAAGCACCGACACCAACAAACATCTCGACAAAGTCGGATCCGCTGATGGAGAAGAAGGGGACATTTGCTTCGCCTGCCACAGCTTTAGCAAGCAGTGTTTTTCCTGTTCCCGGAGCGCCTACCAGCATTATTCCACTAGGTATCTTCGCACCGAGATCAGAATATTTCTTCGGATTCTTAAGGAAATCAACAATTTCCTGCAACTCTTCCTTTTCCTCTTCGGCACCGGCAACGTCATCAAAGGTGACCTTATTCTTACTGGGGTCATTAAGTTTAGCCCGGCTCTTGCCAAAGCTTAAAGCCCTCTTGCCTTCACCTTGTCTGGAATAGTTAATGTATATGAACACGCCGATCGATACCAGCAGCATAACGATAATCAAAATGTTCAAAAAGGAAGATATGTCAGCCGGGCGATTATAGTCATAGGACTCGATTAATCCCTCATTAACAGCATCAGCAAGATAAATCTCATACTCACCGATCGACTCCAGCGGAATCTCCTTAGCGATGATTTCCTGAGGCTGGTCTCCAACACTCTTCAGTACCATTCGCAGTTCATTGCCATTGATAACGACTGATTCAACTTGTTCAGTCTCGATTAAATTGCGCATTTCCGAAAGCGTATAAGTTCTGCCTTCAGGAACATTAGACATGAAATAAGTCATGATAAAGATCACGATCAGCAAGATCACATAAAAAGAAAATCCCCCGAACCGTCTTTTGGGTCCCATATTATTCACTCGCGGCCTCCAAGTTTAAATCTTCTCTGCACTTTTCGTCATCTTGCTCTTCATTTTCGGTTTTTTGTGTTTCTGTTCCCGGGGACAGCACCGCCACTTCCGGCAGATTGCGATAACGCTCATCCAGGTCCAGACCGTATCCAACTATAAATTCGTCCGGGATTTCCATACCTACATAATCTACGAAAATCTCTACCTTGCGTCTGGAAGGCTTATCGAAAGCGGTACAAATTCGAATGCTGGCCGGATTTCTTGTTTTAAGTAATTCGCTTAAATGTTTTAAGGTCAACCCGGAATCAACAATATCTTCAACAATTATTACATGTTTATCCGCAATATCCGTATCAAGGTCTTTAATAATCTTAACTACCCCGGTAGATTGCTGCCCGCTGTAACTGCTGACTGACATAAAATCAACTTCACATGGCAAATCAATCTCCCTGATTAAATCAGCCAGAAAGACGAAAGCGCCTTTAAGTACACAAATAAGAATCACTTTCTTGTCTTTGTAATCCTCTGTGATTTCTCCGCCAAGACGATGACATATTTCACTTATCTCGTCCCTGCTAACTAAAATTCTTTCTATTTCCTGGCTCATTTTGCTTGTCTTTTTCTCCGTTGAATTAAAGATTGCATCCTAATAATGTATCTGAATTTCTTATTCGAATATATCGATGACATCACTTGTCTTTCTGAGACATCACTTGTCTTGCTGGAAAGTATCTCTTTACAGTAGACAATTATTTTATAACACTCGTGTATTATAGCAAGAGCTCAATTTTTTTTATATACGAAGGCGAAAACTTGTCGGTCTCCGTAACATAAATGGGCTCCATGGGCGACAGATCTAATACTGATAATCGCAACAGTTACACGCAGATGTTTAGATATAATACATTAATAGTTTTAAACAGACAAACATTTAGACAAATCTCAGAGTGTTCGCATAGACCTCAGCACGGACGCCATCCGCCATATCCAAAGAACATATAGTCGTTTCATCGGCTTCACAGAGCCGTAATAACCTCTTAATGTCTTCTCTGGAAAGAGCATATATCTGTGTTGTCGTTATGTCGTCATTATGTATTTTATATGACTCTCTAATGCCTATATTCAGGGCTCTGGCTGTAATCGCTTCTGGGGCAGACAGGAGAATCTTGGTGCTCAGGCTGCCATCTGGCAATAATGCCATCTCATAGAGAGAAGCTGCTTCCTTTTGTAGAGCTTTGGCATCTGCTGAGAGATTCTGGGAGAGTCTGACCAGCAAAGGCGACACGTCATAAGAGAGGATGTCCGCCCATAAAGGCAGGAGCTCATTTCTAAGACGATTTCTGCGGTAGTCTCCCTCAATATTTGTTTGATCTTCCTGCCAGGGAAGTTTCAGTGCAGATGCCGCATTAATAATCTCCTTTTTATTTTTCAGCAAAAAGGGTCTCATAATCCTGTCTCTGATAATCTCCATGCCGATCAGACCTTCCAGTCCGCTCCCGCGTCCTAAGTTGAGAAGGATCGTCTCTGCTTGATCTTGTTCATGATGCGCCAGACTAACTAAGTATCTTTGCTGTTTGTCTTCTGCCAAAATCTCGCTTCCTAAATGCCGGAAAAAATCAAAGCGGGCTTTCCTGCCCGCTTCTTCAATACCTTTTTTACGTTCCCGTGACAGTGCCAGCACATCTACTTTCCGGGAATGAAATTCTATCCTCTCCTGCCGGCAATAATCCTCAACAACTGCTTGATCTCGATCAGCAGCCAAAGGCCTCAGTCCGTGATTCAAATGGGCGGCAATTAAACGAAAAGGATTTGTCTTCTGCAGATATTGTAAGAATGCCAACATGAGCATCGAATCAACTCCGCCCGAAACACCGGCAATAACAGCAGTATCATTATCTAAAGGCAAAGCATTCGCGCTTACCAGATCAGCGATTACTGCCTGGAAAAACTTATAAGTCTCAGAGGGTAACGGCAAGATCAAAACGGCGCCTCCGGAGGTGGCACTTCAAGGGTGTCAAAGAAACTGGTCAGGGACGGCTTCCAGCCTAAGTGGAGATTGCCGGTGGCGCCATGACGATTCTTGGCAATAATCATCTCTATCTCGTAAACATCCGGACGAGGTTCGTCTGAATTTGCGTCCTGATCGTGCAGAAACATGACAACGTCAGCGTCCTGCTCGATAGCGCCTGATTCACGCAGATCAATCAGCATAGGTCTGCGGTTAGCGCGTCTCTCACTCTCGCGGCTCAGCTGAGAAAGGGCAAGTACCGGAACTTCCAATTCCTTGGCCATAATCTTCAGCATACGGGAAATCTCAGCAATCTCTTGTTGCCGATTCTCAGATCTGCTGGTTCTTCCTCCTGAAGACATTAGCTGCAGGTAGTCAACGATGACAAAGTCTAAGCGGTCTTTAATCTGTAATTGCCTGCAGCGCGCCTGCATTTCCACGACATTAGTTCCGGAGCGGTCGTCAATATAAATCGGTTTGTCATAAAGGGCAATTAAGGCCTGGGAAATCTTATCCCAATCAGTATCCTTGACTTTAAGTTTATCCATCCTGTCAGCTGTTACTTTCGATTGGCTCACGAGGATCCTCATGCCTACTTCCTCTTTAGACATTTCAAGGCTGAAGATACCAACATGATGCGAGCCTCGCTGGGCAGCAAGATGGGCCATATTCAGAGCCAGTGAAGTTTTTCCTACGCCGGGACGCGCTGCCAGAATGTATAAGCCTCCCGGACGCAGCCCGCCTAAAATGCGGTCGATCGAAGGAAAACCGCTTTGAATAAGTTTAGGCCTTTTACCCTTGGCCTGTTCGTGTAATTCATTAATTTTCAAATTCAAGATATCGCCGAGACGATCGAAACCGCCGAGATCCCGATTCTCACGAATATCATAAATACGGTTGGCGGCCAGATTGATCAGTTCTTCAACATCTTCGCCGGAAGTGTAGGCCATGTCGATGATCTTGCGCAGTGTCAAAATCAGAGCGCGTCTTTGCGCATGTTGCCGGACCACATGAATATAATAAGCCTGATTTTGCATGACCGGAGTCTTATCAGGCAGCGAGATAACGTATTCAGCACCGCCTGCCTGCGACAGTTCTCCCTTAGTCTCCAGTCTGTCTGTGACTGTTAAGATATCTACCGGTTCATTACGCTGAAACAGCTCAAGAATGACAGCAAAAACAACTTGATTGCGCTTGACATAAAAATCATTGACCTTGAGCTCAGCTACTGCATTGGCAAGATACTCTTTGCCATACAGAGCGCTGCCCAAAACAGATTGCTCTGCCTCATCGCTGTAAGGCATCACAAGCTGGCGTCTGCCGGCACCAGAGGATGGGGTCTCCGGAATCAAGTCTTGAGCCATTATTACTTATGCCCCCTCACTGACAACGTCCACTACGATACTGGCGTTGACCTCAGGATGGAGCTTGACTTCAACCTTATACTCGCCGATTTCTTTGATCTGCTCTTCTACGGAAATGTTTCGCTTATCAACTTTATAGCCGGCTTTCTCAAGTACCGCTGCTATATCCATAGTAGTAACAGAACCATATAATTTGCCCTGGGATCCTGTCTTAACCTTGAGAGTAAAATGTTGATCTGCTATCTTGTTTTTAATCTCCCCGGCCTCCTCAAGCAAACGCTGAGCTTTCTCTGCAGCAGCTTTCTGCTGATTTTTCAAAGTATTGAGATTCTCCGGTGTCAGTTCTACAGCCAGATCGCGGCGAAAGAGAAAATTATTGGCGTAGCCTGAAGCGACCTCGACTACTTCTCCGGCCTTCCCTAACTTGTCTACATCTTTCAGAAGAACTACTTTCATGCCTTCACCTCATATCCTGTAATATAATTCTTATCCGGTTTCGTGTTTCTCATTGTATCACACGGCCGGACATTCTCAATAAAAAAGGCTGCCGAAGCAGCCAAAAATTCCTGATAAGCTCAAGAAACTTTATGCGTCTGTATACGGCAGCAGGGAAACGTGCCTTGCTCTCTTTATAGCCGTGGTCACATAACGTTGATGTCTGGCACAAGTTCCGGACATTCTGCGGGGCAAAATCTTGCCATTCTCAGCGATCAATTTAGACAGACGGTTCAAGTCCTTGTAGTCAATACGATCTATCTTTTCGGCACAAAGCATGCATACTTTTCTTCTGCCGCGGCGCTGTCTGCCTTTATTAAAATCGCGACGATCGCGATTGTTTCTTTCTTTCATTCTAAAAACTCCTTAAATAGGTATTAATCAGTTCATATCAAAGGGCAGGGAAGTAGAATCTTCGCTGCTGCCGGGGAAAAAGTCGTCATCTGAAGCTTCTGCTTTCTTCCATTCTTTATCTTCAGACTGGAAGTCTTTGTCGCCGGATTCATCATATCCGCCGCTGTCACGCTTGGAATCTGCAAAATATACTTCATCCGCTATGACCTCAGTCACATACCTTTTCTGACCGCTCTGATCCACGTAACTGCGGGGCTGGATAGAACCTACCACCAACATCCGCTGACCTTTTACAAAATAACGGTGTACAAAATCGGCCTGCTGTCTCCAGACCACGATAGGAATAAAATCGGTTAGTCTTTCGCCATCACGAGTCTTATAATTACGATCAATCGCTAAAGTAAATGTGCTGACCGAGACATTATTAGATGTCGTGCGCAGCTCCGGATCTCTGGTTAATCTCCCCATCAAAATTGCTTTGTTCATTTAACGTCCTTTCTGCCGATTATTTGGCGTTCGGCAATACGATCAAATAGCGTAAGACACTATCTGAGATCTTGAGTAGACGTTCAACTTCTTTAGGGAAATCCGGTTCTGACTCAAAATGAACAAGAACATAATAGCCTTCTTGTTCGTCCTGAATTTCGTAAGCCAATTTGCGACGGCCCCAGACATCCGTATCGTGGATTTTGCCTTGGGTCTCAACGATTGACTGAATCCTGTCCATTTCCGCTTTGATATTATCGTCACCAATGGCGGGATTCAAAACGTACATCAGTTCGTAAGTTCTCATCTTATACCTCCTCCTGGTCTTCGGCCCTGTCTTTGGTTGCACAGAGCGAGGATTTGCGTCTTATGACACAGACATAAATGATAGCATTTCCCTAAAGCATGAGTCAAGCGATTGTTATCCTCAGCAGCTGCAACTCTGGTTTGCCGGTTTGCAAGAACTGCACTGCTGAACTCTGTTTTTCGGTTTGCAAGAACCGTACAACTGAACTCTGGTTGGTTTGCCGGTTTGCTCAGAATCGCAGCAGCTGCAACCTGCAAATAATCGCTTTGTCTACGCTTACTGCCTCAATTTTGCCATAATAAGAAAAAAGGATAAAGCAGTAAGATCAGCCCAGAACATTCCATATAGGCTCAGATGGGCTCAAAATGTTTCACTGTCTTTGTCTCAGCAGCATTTATTCAGGCTTATCATCCAGCTTGTCAAATAATTTCTGCAGCAGTTTCACCAACTGATTGGCAGTGGCAAGGTAGCTTTCAGCATCTTGACCGAAGGGGTCCTGTACTTCCTCATTTATCATGCCTGCGTATTCCCCTAAAGTGAATATCTTTTCCGCAGACTCCGGGTATTGCTGTAATAATTGCTGTTTGTGCTGAGAGGTCATGGCTAAAACCAGAGCCGCAGAATCAACGATACTTGCGGTGATCTGCCGGGATCTATGCTGATCCAGTGACATGCCCCTGGCTTCCATTTCATCAATAGCCAGCGGCGACGCCATCAGGCCGTCCCAGTTAGCAAGTCCTGCGGAAACAGCTTCCCATTCCCGATTAGGAGTATGAGTATTAAACATTACCTCTGCCATGGGACTGCGGCAGGTATTGCCCATACATACAAAAAGAATCTGCATTCTATTCCCTTTCTGCCGCCCTTTCCAGTCTGTTCATATAGGCAACTCCATAATTAATATGCGGAAATTCCTCTGCGATAATAATTTCAACGCCAGCCTTATCTAACGCTCTGAAGGCTGAAAAAAGTTCATGGGTGGCAATCTTGTCATCTCCGGAGCCCGGATATAAATAAGTTACCATATTGTTTAGCACAGGCAAACCGTCTTGCTCAGCAGTGAGCTTTTTTGCCAGCAAATTAAAGGTGGCTTCAGAGCCAAAAAACCCTGACTTCTTTTCTAACAGCTGAGCTATGGCTGCGATAATATAATCTGAGCGCTGCTCCTCATCATTGCCTCTGGCAATAAACACCTTGGCGCGGGGCGAATAGTGACGGTATTTCTGTCCGGGAGAACGAGGTATCCAGGTGCCTTCACTATCCTGCAGGGAACGCTCTGCCTCGCTGCCCGGGGAGGCCGGCACTACCCTTGCCGCCTTCGCCAAAATACTTTGATCATCAGCAACCGATATCCCTGTCCGCTGACGGATAAGATCGGCGGTTATTACTCCGGGCCGCAAGATCCTGGGCGGATCAGATGTCAGGTCCAGCACCGTAGACTCAACCCCCAGATCACAAGGTCCGTCATCTAAAATATATTCAATTTTGCCTCGCATATCGTCCAGCATGTGCTCTGCCTTGGTCGGAGAAGGACCGCCGGAAAGATTTCCGGAAGGCGCTACAACCGGAACATTCGCCAGGCGGAGCAAGGCGCGTGCGGTTCTTTGAGCCGGAAAGCGGACTGCTGCAGTGTCCAGTCCGGCACTGACCTGATCAGGTATAAGAGGGCTTTTGGGCATGACCATGGTTAAAGGACCGGGACAGAATGCTTCATACAATATGGGAAAGAGAGCCGGGATCTCTGATACGACTTGCTCTATCTGGCTTTTATCGTACAAATGAACAATCAGAGGATTATCCTGCGGACGCCCTTTGACAGTGAAAATTCTAGTCACAACCTCGGGGAGAAAGGCATTGCCTGCTAATCCATAAACGGTTTCTGTCGGCATGCCTACCAGCGCTCCCTTTACCAGTGCTGCGGCAACTTGAGCTAATTCCTCTTCATCAATCGTCTCACCTATGGTTATTAACCTGGTTTCGATCACAAGCTCTCTCCTCGAACCTTGGCTTCATGCGCTGCGGCATTCAATCCCGCAATAAGCTCGTCAATGTCCCCGTTTAAGATGTTTTCCAGATTGTAAAGGCTAAGACCGATTCTGTGGTCGGTTACTCTGCCCTGAGAATAGTTATAGGTTCGGATTCTTTCACTGCGGTCACCTGTACCGACCTGATCACGCCTTTCACTGGCTATGTCTGCTGCCTGCCGGGACTTCTCTTCCTCCAGCAAAATAGAGCGCAGATGCCTCATCGCCTTGTCCCGGTTCTTATGCTGTGATCTTTGGTCCTGACAGGTAACAACTGTGCCTGTAGGTATGTGGGTTATCCGGATGGCGGAGGAAGTCTTGTTGACGTGCTGCCCTCCCGCACCGGAGGCACGATAGGTATCGACCTGCAGATCTGCAGGGTCGATCTTAAATTCCACATCTTCCGCCTCGGGCAAAACGGCAACGGTCACTGTTGAGGTATGCACCCGTCCTCCGGATTCGGTTACAGGAACACGCTGAACCCTGTGTACGCCGCTTTCATATTTAAAACGCGAGAATGCGCCTTTGCCCTGAATCTGAAAAACCACTTCCTTAAAGCCGCCCAGCTCAGTTTCATTGCTGCTGATAATCTCATACTGCCAGCCCTGATTTTCAGCATAGGAAGTATACATATTGTAAAGAGTGGCGGCGAAGAGGGCAGCCTCATCACCACCGGCTCCTGCACGAATCTCCATAATGACATTCCTTTTATCATTAGGGTCGCTGGGAGCTATGGTATCTTCGATTCTGGCTTCGATCTTTTGCAGCTCCGCTTCGGACTGATTGATATCTTCCCGCACCAGTTCACGGAATTCAGCATCATCCGACTCTGTAAGCAAAACCCGGTTTTCCTCTAACTCTTCCTTTAGTTTTCGGCTCTGCTTAATATCCGCTACCAGCTCAGACAGGGCGGCATGCTCTTGCAAGAGAGCGATATACTGCTCCTGATCCTTCATAATCTCAGCATCCGCCAGCAGAGTATTCAATTCTTCATAACGGCTGACACTTGCATCCAGCCTTATATCTCTATCATTTGCCATTTGTTCCTCCAGCAAACATATTAATTTTTGCTCAATTTTTATGCCGGTCAATAAATTACGTCAAATGACCCGGCAGGCTTCTATATTATACATGGAATTTAAGTATGGCCTTTCAGGATCAAAGCTCTTTGCTGACCGCTGTAATCTTTTCTCAACCGGATCCAGGTTTGCTCAGCAGGCTGAAATAATGCAACTGCCTGTTCGTCCTGACCTGCGCCTAGTTCCAGAATCACAATCCCCGCATCGGTCAGATAATCTTGATACCCGTGTGCCAGACGGCGGTAAAAATCCAGTCCGTCTATTCCCCCGTCAAGAGCTCTCTTTGACTCCCAGACTCCCACCTCGGGCATTAAACCGGAGATATCTCCGCTGGGAATATATGGTGGATTGCTGAGAATAACATCATATCTGACACCCGCTTCAGAGCCATCTTTTGCCGGCCACAAATCAGCTTTCTCAAAGCTTATCAGATCCGTAAGACCTAGTCTGTCTGCATTTGCTTTTGCAGTCTCTAAAGCGAGCTCTTCCAGATCCACCAGATGCAGACTGGCAGGAATGCCGCGCTCTTTTAATTCTGCCAGCAAAGTCAGACCGAGACATCCGGTTCCACAGCAGGTGTCCAATATGTGCAATCGTTTTTTTTCTGCTGCCATCGCTTCCGGTTCCGGGTTCAAACTAAAAAGCTCCTCCAGAGCTGCCTCGATAAGCACCTCAGAGTCAGAACGAGGTACCAAAAGTCCCGTCTGCACTAAGAAACTACGTCCGTAAAACCAGGCTTCGCCCGCAATATATGCTAACGGTTCACGATCAGCTCTGCGTTTAGCCTTGGACCAAAGATCAGCAGCCATCTCTTCTGCCAGAGGCTGATCTGCCCGCGCCAATTGTTCTTCCAGCGCAAGTCCTGCTACTTCTCGCAAGAAAAGCCGCATTTCGATTCTGGGCTCCTTGAGCCCCGCCTGTGCAAATAATTCAGTTAGCTGCCGGCTGAAATCGCGCAGAGAAATTTCCATAATTACCACTGATCACTGTCAGGATCCGCCGGTATCACGGGCTTTATGGCAGCAATGGCAACCTCGAGCATGGAATCATCAGGCTCTGCTGTTGTAAAACGCTGCAGCGCCAGACCGGGCATAGAAATAATGCGTGTAACAGGATTATCAAAGCGTCCTGCCAAACGAACCAGTTCATAAGAAATCGCAGTAACTATCGGCAGCAACAGCAGGCGCAAGAGTAAATTAATAATTGGTCCATGCCGTCCGACCAGCGCAAAAACCAGGATAGATACCACCATTACCAGAAACATAAAGGCCGTGCCGCAGCGCGGATGAAAACGACTGTATTTCCTGACATTCTCAACTGTAAGTTCCTCTCCTGCCTCGTAGGCAGCTATCGTCTTATGCTCGGAGCCGTGATACATCCAGACCCTTTTGATCTCTTCCATGCGCGATGCAAGCCACAAATACAAGATGAAGATTACTATACGAATTAATCCTTCAATTAACGACAAAACAAAATTGCTCTGGCTGACAGCTCCACCCTGCCAGGTTATCAGTGCCCTGATACCGTCCGTCAGCAGACTGGGAAGGAGAATGAAAAGCACGACTGAAAAGCCAAGTGCTATAGCCACCGTGCCCCAAAGTGCCACTTTGGTATGACGGTTAAACCAGGCCTCAATTTTACCGGGCTCCTCTTTGGTTTCTGCCGCAGCATCAGTCTCGGTTGCAGTATCAGTTTCTGCCGCTGAATCAGCTTGATTTGTCGCAGGCGATTCCTTTGCAGCAATAACACTCAGATCTGTGACATCGTGTTCCGGTGATGACTGATCAGAGCTGTCAATCAAATCATGACTATTCGTTTCCCTTTGATCAGCAAGAACATCGGCTTCTGCACCAGACGCAGCGCCGTCTTCGGACAAAGTCGGGCTCTCTATTTTCTCTTCTTCAAGTTCTGCCAGTTCTGCCGATTTCATCAGGGCAGTAATTCCAACGGCCATCTGCGAAACCAGCCGCACAGGCCCTCTAATGAAGGGAATCTTAGCTATACCTTTTGCCGGTACCCGCTCGGAAACTGAAAGCTTTATCTTACCGTCAGCACTTCTGGTAGCCATAGCCTTCTTATCCGGTCCCAGCATGATCAGTCCCTCGATCAGAGCTTGGCCACCGATGGAGGTTTTCTTAAGCTGGTTTTGATTGTCAGTACTGTTTTTCATGCTTTGCCCTTTACTTATCACTGTTTATATAGGATGACTAGCGGATCCCCCTGCTTGTCAGGTTAATAACCTCACCTGCTGGCCTTCACATTAACAAAATAGTGTGATGAAATTATGATAACAAAAAAACTGAGCTCTAGAGCACTTGAGTGCAATAGAGCTCCAGATATTCTGACTTTATAATTCTGCTTGGAGCAGAACAAATTTTATAGTCTTCTTTCTTACTCTTCTTCCTTAGTGCTTGCCAATCTTTCTTCTTTAGTGGTCGCCATTCTTCTTTTGAACTTGTCTACACGTCCGCCTGAGTCCACCATCTTTTGTTTGCCGGTAAAAAACGGATGACATTTAGAGCAGATATCAACAGACATCTCCTCACGAACAGAACCTGTCTCAAACACTTCTCCGCAGGCACAGCGCACGACGCATTTATTGTATTCAGGATGGATATTATCTTTCATTTATTTTCACCTTCTTTGCGATTTCGCATTATGCTAATCTAAAGCTCATGTTTGTTATATGCTGTTTGCTTTTTATTACAAAACTGTTTGCAAATCAGCCTTATGATAATAACGCCCGTCGTTATTTCTGTCAAGTTTTGTTCGCTCGTTCGCTTAACCCTCGTTCACGCTCAATTAAGGAGCTGCGGAATAATATTGCAGCATGGCATTGGCTACTCCGCGTGCTATTGCCTCCTGCCCTTCAGTACTGGTTAATCTGGACCGATCTTCAGCATTTGAGAGAAAACCACATGTAAGTTGGGCAGAAGTCACGTTATTTAAGCGCAGCACGGCCAAATCATCCTCGAACACAGCCTTTTGATTTGACCTCATACCGGGATCCTGCCCTGTAAGGCTGCTCTCCAATAAGGAAGCAAATCTCTCTCTTTGCGCACTGTCATAGGCATTGTAATTAGGTGCATGTGACAGAGCGTCTGTCCCTGCCGCATAACTGTTATTCATACTTTGAATATACTCATTGCTCATGTAACGAACATGTACCCCTTTATCTTCCGCCTTTTCAGATGCATCCAGGTGAACTGAAAGAAAAACAGTATCTTTATAATGATTTTCTATGTCATAAATCAGCTTCAGATTTGCAGGTGTCCCGATAGAGTTGAAAATACCTCTTCCGCCTGAATCCACAGTTCCCGAGTTGATCCTGATCACATCTTGCATAAGAAGTCTTAGAGACTCGAGTGGCTCAGGGTCATAGCCTGCCTGTTTGGCGTCGTTAGCATAGCGTTGGAGCATCATATCTGCTGTATAGGCCATTATATAAAAATAGGAATGTCTCTCATCACTGGCGCGTGTCATACGAACTTCCGCGCCCTGTTTAACAAGCTCTTCCTGAATTTTGACAGCTATTTGCAGATTAATAGTCTTTTCCAACAGTGTTTCTTCTTCTGATTCTCCTTGCCAGCTTTCGCCGATATCAGATCCTCCGTGTCCCGGATCAAGAATTACTACTGCCCCTTGCAATGGCTTTTCAGGGTTTAGCTGTAAAGGGAGCTGCACTTCAGGCAGGCCGATTGATGGCAAGCTGGATTTCTCCGGCCAGATCCTGAGCCGTGAGCCGTCAGTTGTGATTAAATTGGAATCAATATTTGTAAAGACTAAAGGTTTTAGAGGTGCCGTCTCTTCGGTTTCAGCTGTTGACTCTGTTTCATCTGTTTGTGCTGAAGTATCTTCTGTTTGTTCACTGTGACTTGCTGCTCCTGTCGGCAAGGAGCCCTCACTTTTTGTATCTGCTGCTTCAGTTTGTTCATATTGTTCCGGATCGGGAGGTAAAGCCAGCGGTTTATCGACTACGTCAAAGTAGGACAGAAGTAATAAGATCGCACTTACCATTACCAGCCAGGATACTATTTGAGCTGCCTTTTTAGGCTTCACGTCCGAACACCATACTTATCGCGTACCAGCTGTGCCACTGACTTTGCCTTTTGCGTGATGTCCTCAAAGTTTTCGCCTTCAATCATGACTCTGATGATAGATTCCGTTCCTGAGGCGCGCACAAAAATTCGGCCTTTGTCTCCCAGCTCCTCTTCTATTTCCCTAATAGCTTCATTGACATCCGGATCATCTAAGGCTTTGGTCTTATTAGAGTTCTCCACTTCAACATTGATTAAAACCTGAGGGAACACTATCATGATTCTTCGGGCTTGAGAGAGGTCCTGACCGGAATTTTTCAAAGCCTTGAGAAGGCGCAATGCGCTCAAAAGACCATCTCCTGTCGTAGTGTGATCCAGCAAAATGATGTGACCTGACTGTTCGCCGCCCAGCACATAACCTGAGCGCAGCATCTCTTCGAGAACATAGCGGTCCCCCACCTGAGTAAGGACAATATTGATATCATTGTCGGATCCCATATTTATCAGTCCCAGATTGCTCATTACCGTGGCAACCAGAGTGTTCTTTGTCAACTTGCCTTCTCTTTTCATGTCTTTGGCAATAATGGCCATGATAACATCGCCATCAGCAAGATTGCCCTCATTATCTACTGCCAGCAGACGATCAGCGTCGCCATCAAAAGCCAGACCCAGATCACAGCCTTCTTTTCGGACAGTCTCGGCCAGCAAGGAAAGAGACGTAGAACCACAGCCAAGATTAATATTTACCCCGTCCGGCTCAACGCTGACCGCAATTACCTCAGCTCCCAGTTCTCTAAACAAGCCGGGGGCAATATAACAGCTGGCGCCGTTGGCACAGTCAATAGCGATCTTCATGCCGGCCAGATCAACGCCCATTTCCTCAATCAGATGATCTGCATATTCACGGGATGCATTATCCATCTTCATGCTTTGTCCGATCTTCTCACCAATCGGCAAATCTGCCTTCACGGTCTCGCTGGCTTTTATCAGCTTTTCAATCTGGTCCTCAGTCTCATCTGAGAGCTTGTATCCATCGCTGGAAAAGAGCTTAATGCCGTTATGTTCAAAGGGGTTATGAGAAGCGGAGATTACAACACCTGCATCATAGGCATGTTTCCGCGTCAGGTATGCCACACCCGGCGTGGGAATAACACCTGCCAGATAAACATCAGCGCCCGCTGATGTCAGGCCTGAAACCAGAGCAGACTCCAGCATAGTTCCCGATATTCTTGTGTCCCGTCCAACTACGAAAACCGGACGATGTGAATTCACATTAGCCAAAACATCAGCACTGGCAAAACCGATCTTATATACGAGATCGGCGGTCAATTCCTTATTGGCAATGCCACGGACACCGTCCGTTCCAAATAGTCTGGTCATAATACCTCTCAATCGCTGCTAGGGATTATTTTCGGAAAAAGCGTTGACAGTAACTCGTTCCGGTAATAGCTGCTCAGTATCTGTGTAAAACACAGTCCCGGTATCAATCTGCACTGGCAGATCCTGAATACCACTTTCAGTTATTTGCCCTAAATCAACAAAAGCTACAATATCATTAGCTGACAAATCCTGCAATAAGCGTTCACGACCTCTAAGACGCACCTGAACAGTTTCCAGTGGATAGCTTTGTACGCCAAAGCCGTTCTCAGCAGCAATTTCTTTGTTTCTGTATTGCAGTTGAACAGAATAATTTCTGGTGTCAATTGGATTTATCGTTATTTGAACATAGATCCAGATGCCAAAAGCAATTAGGAGAGAGACAACAAACAGGAGTACTTTCTTCCTCGTGTTGGTTGAATTTTTCTTTTTGCGTTTGAACAGACCTCTTCTTTTGGGATGGAGCGCCGAAAACTTATCTGAAGGCGGAATCTGGTAACGCTCGAATATCTCGTTATCATCGACGCCTGCCTTGACGATATCATCTGATTTCTCACTTGCCGTTTCATCCGGGATAATGCTTGTCTGTGAGTCACTCTTGTCTGTCTTGGCAGCGGAGATGATGCTCGTATATGAGTCACTCTTGTCTGTCTTGGCAGCGGAGATAATGTCAGGCTGGTCTGTGCTCTCTTTCTGTTTTGCATTTTGTTTTCTTATTCTATCCGGACGATTGGCCCATAAACGGCCAAGTCCGGTGCGCTTTTCCTCCGGTTTGACTGGAAGCAGCCGGTGCAGCTGAGTTCGTAAGGCGTCAGCATTACTTAAGACATAGAGCTTGCCGTCAATCGCGATTGAAATAGAGCCTCTCTCTTCTGAGACAACTATTGAGATAGCATCTCCCATCTCACTTGCCCCTACCGCTGCACGGTGTCTGGTACCAAACTCCCGTCTTAAGTGATAATTATCTGAAAGAGGAACATGCACGCGGGCGGCTGATACACGCCCATCCCTGATCAGAACAGCGCCGTCATGTAAAGGAGATCCCTGAAAAAATATTTGCTGCAAGAGAGAGCTTGTGACCTGAGCATCAATTGAGACAGCGTTTTCTTGTTCTTGCAGTTCACCAAGCTTAGTTGAGCGTTCAATTATTATTAGAGCGCCCGTCATGTTTTTGCTTAGTACATCACAGGCATTGACTATTGACTCAATCAGTTGATGAATAGTATCCGTGCCATCATCTGTAATAAAGGTGGAAGCTATCACATTAAAGCTGCTTCTGCCGAAGGTTTCTAACGCCCGTCTAAGCTCTGGCTGGAAAATAACAACGAAGGCGATGGCGAAGAGAGAGATGGTACGATTGAGCAGGAATCCTATCGTATCCAGACCAACCATGCTGGCAAAAATTCCAAAGGCGAAAATCAGGAGAAGACCTCGCAGCAGCTGCCATGCTCTGGTGTCACGCAATAGTTTTAAAATATAGTAGATAACAAAAGCCGTGGCCAGGATATCAACAATGGCTAGAAAAGTGTCCACCGGTCCGCCGAACAACAGCAGTCCATCAGAAATAATCCTCCAGACGTTTGAAAGGAAATCTTTTATTGACTGGAATAAATTAGATGGCACCCTCAATCCTCCGCTGGCAAATGAGTCTCCGACCGCTGCTAATTCTAATTATTAGTTATTATAACTAATAAGTCCTGTTTCTTACCAGTATCTATATTCTTCATGGAGTGTGGTGTATTTACCAGCCTGCATATTGAAAGGACAAAGCGAGATAGGACAGGATAATTTCGGGAGTAACAGATCTGACATTCTTAAGGTCGGCCAGTGCCAGATCCGCTGCCAGTCCATGTAAAAAAACTGCTGCCGGAGCCGCCGTCTCCGGAGTATATCCTTGTGCAAGCAATGAGGCCATGAGTCCTGTGAGCACGTCGCCTGATCCCGCTTTACTTAGACCCTGATTGCCACTTGTATTATAAAAACACACACCGGAGGGCAAAGCAGTTACTGTGGCATGGCCTTTGAGCACGATAATACTTCCGGACCTTTGCGCTAGCTTCAAGGCCGCACCGGCTCTGTCGCGAGACAGCAAGTCTGAAAGATCCGGAGCTAATCGCTTAAATTCGCCCGGATGAGGGGTCAGTACTGCCGGACTCAATCCGGACTGCGCGCGTTTTAAAGTAATATCAGACCAATTTTCTCTTTCTGCCAGATAATTTAACGCATCAGCGTCCACAACTAGCTGGCTGGCATTACTGATCAGGCTGGGCAATATCTTCATCCACGGGGGCTGACCTGCTCCGGGGCCTGCAGCGACCGCCCGCACTTGGGCAATAAGCTCCGAAAGCTCACTGTCTTCCTTCAGTTCAGCAATCAGGGCAGAGGGAAGGGCGTCAGCCAACAAAGGCAAAATGTCTTGAGAAGTTCTGACATAAGTATAACCGCATCCTGCCTGCATCATTGCACGAGCAGCCAAAATCACAGCCCCGGGCATGTCGCGGAAACCCCCTAAAATTAAGCCTCTGCCAAAATCCCCTTTGTTCCCGTCTTCTCTGCGAATTATCTTACGCGTCTTCAACCATTCAGAAGTAACAGCCAGATGGATAGTTCTGTTGGCCGACATACTGTTTTTTGACTCAAGGTTTTTATCCTGCCATAGATCAGGCATGCTGATCGGAGCTGTAATAATCTGCCCTGCAAAAAGGCAACCCGGCTCAGAGAATAATCCTGCCTTTGCCCGGCCAAAACTTACTGTATAATCCGCTTTGATTGCCTCTTTTACAGCAGCTCCGGTGTCGCAGTCGACACCGCTGGGAACATCGATGGCAATGACCGCTCTGGTTGTGCCGGCGAGTTCGTTGATCAGGCTGAAAATCTCATTCAAGTCCGAAGACAATGCTCTGTCTGTTTGAAAACCGGAGCCAAAAATTCCATCGATAATATATTCGGGTGGAGCAATAAGGACATGCTCAGAGAGATTTTCCGGTGAAATCACCAGACCATCTAATTGCCGATAGGCAGATCTATTTGCTTCAGATTCTGCAGGGAGCTTTTCTCCGTAATGAAAATCTACAACTGTAACTTTGCAGCCATAAGCCATCAACTGACGCGCAGAAGCCCATGCGTCTCCGCCATTTTGTCCTGCACCTGCCAGAATCAGGATCTCGCTTTTGCTGAAGAGCCTGAACTCTTCTTGTTCCGCCTCTGGTCTGCAGATAATTGCCTCTCGGGATTTGGGCAGGTCAGCAGCAGGAACTGATCTGATAAGATCAAGGACCGCTGAGGTAACCGCAAAAGCTGCTTGCTCCATTAAAACCGATAAAGAAAGACCTGTCTTTTCAGTCCAGGCCTTATCTAATGTTCTTTGCTCATCTCTAGTCATGAGAACAATGCTGTCTCTTCTCAGGTCAGTCAAAGCAGGTGATCGATAGGATGAAGAAATATTTTCCTTCTTTGCCATCTGCGAACCAGTCCGATCTTAGAGTCTATACGTGTTTATCCAGGGTACGGACTAAATCATCGTATGGCCTGGCTCCTACCATCTTATCTACAATCTCACCATCTTTGAACAAATATAGAGTCGGAATATTCATGACACGATACCGTTCTGCCAAGTCAGGTTCTTCGTCTACATTGACTTTGCCGACTCCCAGCTTACCTTGGTAATGTTCTTCCAGTTTTTCCACGCTGGGACCGACCAGACGGCAAGGGGCACACCAGGGAGCCCAAAAATCAACCAGAAATGGTGTTTCGCTATTGAGAACCTCTTCAGTAAAATTCTTTTTCGTAATAATCTTGGTCATTCTTGTCTTTCCTTTCACATAAATTATTAATTGTTGTCGTTTTGCTAATGAATACTCATCAATGGATATCATGAGCTAATTATTCTTTCAAAGAAGTAACTGCAGTTACTGTCTCGGCAGAAAAAATAATTTCAGAGCTTGTTAGATAAACTCTTGCAATATCGATGTTGGCGGCACCAGGTTCGGACTGATCGAGGGCAGTTTAGCACTTGCTTCTACAAGTTTTGTAGCTTTCTTCACAGCCGTGGACAAGTCTGACCAGCCGCTGGGATTAATTGTATTTCTGGATGGAGGCAATGTGCCCTTAAGCAGCTGATCTAAGGATATTTGAATCTGATCACGGGCCAAAGTAGCCGTAACCATGAATTCATAAGGCAAAAGAGTGTTTATATAGAAGTCCGCAGCCTCCAGATAACCGGGAATAAAACTCTGCTCCGCCTGCTCAATCATAGGCCAGTAATCAATTGTAGCCAAAGCTGATGAACCTCGCTGGCGCACGTCACGGCTGATCCGGCGCAACATGCGGATATCTGAACCTGATATCATGCGGGCATCTGAATGTACACGCCCGTGCGGCATGATAAAAAGACCAAAAGTCTTGTCTTCGGGCAGACTGTTTATGACCTCCGGAGCTAACCCGTGTAATCCTTCAACGACAAACACATCTCCCGGTTGGGGATTAATAACCTTTTCAGGAGCAAAGAATCTGCTTCTGGTTGTAAAAACAAAGGTCGGAAGAGCAACCTCGCTGCCGGCGAAAAATTTTGAGATATCCTCAAGCATTAAATCTAAATCTAAGGTATCAATGCTCTCAAAATCCGGTCTGCCGTCTTCATCATATCTCGTGTCTTCCGTCTTATAGTAATCATCCATGGAGAGGAGATATGTATTCCTGCCTCCCTCAATCAATCTCTTAGTGAACTGATTGGAAAAAGTTGTCTTGCCGGAAGAGGTCGGACCGGAGACAAAAAAAGCCTTAATGTCGGTGTCATTGATTATGCGTTCCGCAACAATATCCACCTGTTGGCTAAACCCTGATTCAGACTCCTCGATGAATTGGGTCAGGCGGGATCCGCCAAGCTTTTTTTCCAGCTCTTCCACAGATAATTCCACTAGTTTGCTAAATTCAGCCATATGTCAAAATCTTCCTAAATATAAAATTAGATCAGCTCTGGAAGTACAGTTATAATAACATAGAGGATGTTCTAAAAAACAGACTATGCCTTAATAATTCGGATATGAACAAGATCAGTCTATTAGCTTATTGACAGATATTTACAAGCATTATTTGAGGTGACGTTATGAAACTGGATTATCGTAAAACATTTTTTATTGGTTTTGGCTTTCTGGCAAGCTCACTCGCCTGGAGCCTGTATAATGCTTATGTGCCGACTATGCTGGAAGAGAGATTTGCTTTGTCTACAACTGTAATCGGCACAGTTATGACTATCGATAATTTCTTCGGCCTGATTTTTCAACCTGCGGTTGGCGTTCTGAGCGATCGGACGCATTCGCGCTTCGGTCATAGAATGCCCTGGATCATGATCGGGCTGCCAATTTGCGCCATACTATTCGCCATCATCCCCATGATGTATACTCTCGCAGGCATGATGGCGATCTTGATTGGCTTTAACTTTGTCATGTCACTGTGGCGATCACCTGTTATTGCCTTAATGCCTGACGTAACTCCCCGCCCTCTGCGCAGTAAAGCCAACGGGGTAATCAATCTCATGGGCGGGATCGGCAGCATACTGGCCTTTTTTGTCGGAGGTGAGCTGAGCAAACGTGATCCAACCAACGAGTCGGCTTTCCTGATGGGCACAATTATCATGCTGATATCTTTGGTTATGCTGGTTGTATTTATCAGAGAACCGTCTGCTCTGCCGCGCGGTTATAAAAAAGATCCGGCAATTCTGGCAGCCTGGCAAGATCAAAGAAGGAAGCGTATTGATGAGCAGCACAGGATTAAGATGGAAGCTAAGGCTAACTCAAAGCATATGTCACGCTGGGAAATTCTAAAAGCTGAATTATTCGCTCTGAGCCCCGGCGAACTTCGCTCTCTCGTTTTTATCCTCATAGCAATCTTCTTCTGGTTCAGCGGTTTTAACGCTATCGAGACTTTCTTCACACTCTATGCAGTAAATGTTCTCGATCTTTCAGCCGGAGCCGGAACACAAATGTTAACCGTATTTTCTCTGGCCTTTGTAGCTTTTGCCATCCCTGCCGGAATAATCGGCAGCAAAATCGGACGCAAGCGAACTATCCTGATCGGACTTGCCGGACTCACCTTGGTTTTCGTACCAATTTTATTCTTGGAAAATCAGTTAATTCTGACTGTATTGTTAGCAATCGGGGGGTTGTTCTGGGCTTGTGTGAATATTAATTCCTTACCTATGGTGGTTGAGCTGGCAACAAAGGATAAGATTGGCAGCTTTACCGGTTATTACTACTTTTTTTCCTTTTCAGCTGCGATTCTGGCTCCCATCACCTTCGGAGCGATTCGCGATCTTACCGATAATTACTCTTTACTCTTTGTCTTCTCGTGTACAGCTTTCTTCCTCGCTTTTATCTCGATGCTCTTTGTCAAGCATGGTGAAGTAAGTCCTGAAGATGCGGCTGCTGTGAAATCCTGAGACAGTCCGCTGCGGCTGCGGCCCTGAGGCCGTCCGCTGCGGCTGCTGTGAAATTTTGAGACCGTCCGCTGCGGCCTGAGATCTTCCGCTGCGCCTGAGATCTTCCGCTGCGGCTGCGGCCCTGAGGTCGTCCGCTGCGGCTGCCAATAAGTTTTAAGCCAATTCTCAATAAAGATAAAAAAAATAAGATAAAAAGAAACAAATCCGAGGCACCACTCTCGGATTTGTTGCATTGGAGGAGAAAAGTATGAAAAAAGGAGGTATTCGATCCCTCTATTTATACAGTTACAGAATAACTCTTAGAAATTACAAAGATAAAGATCAATTGTAAATAAATAAATAACAGATTCCAGATATCGGGCTAAATCTGAAATCTGTTTGTCACATATAAGGTATTTAGCTTGCTGTAGACGCTGCGGTGTAATAAGTATCTGATTAATTATGCTGGCGGAGCAAGAAATTTTGAATCAATCCAGCTTTGATATGGCCTTATCCAGCACCAGATCTTCAGGGCTTTCCGGCTGCCTGATCAGAAAACCTCCGGATCGGGATGCCAGCCGCATAGAAACCGTTTCCGCACTGGCAGAAAAATCTGACTGATCATAACCCATTACTTCAGCTCTGACATTGGCGTAGTCCAAAAATATTCCGGCAGCTTCTTCCTCAGTAACAGGCTCCTTAAGAATAATAGTGACGTCGTTGTTATTCATATTGTCAATGGCGATTCCGGACTCATTAATCAACTCATATTCGAGATTTGAAACAAATTGATCTCTGATTGCCTCTCGTTTGTTATCCCGGTCTAATGAAAATAAGAAAAACACAGCTAAGAATATTATGAATACACCCGCGACCACAGAAGACATCAGGATGTTTTTCTTTTTAGGTATCTTCAGGTCAGGGATTTCAGGGTCCTTAATTTCAAACGCCTCAATTTTTTTGCCTTTTTTCTTGCGAGGTGTCAATGTCGGTGCGTAGACTGCTTCACGGACAGGCTGGATTGCAAGCGAAGGGCCATCATATTCAGGCTGTTCTTCATTCGGAAATTCGTAATCAGCAGGATAATCCATTGCGGCAAACGCATCATCATTTAGAAAGACCGCGCCACAGAACATGCATTGTCCTTTTTCCATTTTGGGGTCTAGAATTAAAAGAGAGCCACAATTTATACAACGTCCTTCTTTTAGTGCCATATTTACCACCTTGTCTTGTACTTTCGTCATGCTATTATAAGTGTAAAATTTACAGTTAGCAAGAAAGCAGCGAGAAGGAGCAGCTTTGAACAATAATACTGAAAAATTAAAAATTGACCGGGAGCTGGACAAGCAGATTATGGGCCGCGCCTTAGCTCTGGCAAAAAAGGCAGACGCTATTGGCGAAGTCCCGGTTGGATGTATTATCATAGAAGATAATAAGGTGATAGCTGCAGAATATAATCGCCGGGAAATTGATCAGGACGCTACTGCGCACGCTGAGATACTTGCATTGCGGGCTGCAGGAAAATTGAAACCAAGCTGGCGTCTTGACGGATGTGACCTCTATGTTACTCTGGAACCTTGTCTGATGTGTGCCGGAGCAATTATTCAAGCCAGAATCCGTCGTCTTATTTTTGGTGCGCCTGACCCTAAAGGCGGCATGGCCGGGTCAGTATATAATGTGTTTGACTTGCCGTCGAATCATCAGGTCATGATTACAGGCTCTGTTTTGCAGGAAGAATGCAGTGAGCATTTGAAAGATTTTTTTAAACGAAGACGCTAATTGGGGAGTAAAATGGCATCTAAGGCAAAAAACAACCAGCAACTAAGTAAGCAAGGCTCTTCTTTTGAGGTTCCCAAACGCGGCATTATAGGCAACTTGTTTTTTTATTTGGCATTATTTTTAACCAAATTGCTCACACGATTTCGGGTTAAAGGTCAAGAAAACCTGCCCGATATACCGTATGTTCTAGCCGCTAATCATGTAACTTTAGTTGATGGCATGTGGATTTGCGCGGGATTGCCTAAGGCACACCAAGATGTTTTCACCGCGATCGCCGGATCAGATTTAAAAACAGATTATGGGCTCTTCGGACATATAATGATTCGTGTCGGCAGAGCCATAACGATCGACCGTTTTGGCAATCCGGTTCGAGGATTAATAATGGCTAAGAAAGCAGTTGATGAAGGCTATCTACTTCTGATACATCCTGAAGGTACAAGGTCTTGTGACGGAAAGCTCGGAGAGCTGCATAACGGCTCTGCTTATATAAGCCAAAAAACAAATAGGCCTCTGGTTCCTGTTTATATTCATGGCGGGTACAAAATCTTCTCGCGTCATATGCCTGTTCCCTACCCCATTGACGGAAAAAGATTTGCCAGGAAGAGATTGACAATTGAATACGGTCAGCCATTAATGCCGGAGAACTACGGCAATGTTGATGAAATGACGGAGGAGCTGCGCAATTGGTATCTGGCAAGACAGAATCAAGGCTTAAAGGTATAACTTTAGAGGACCTGACATTGAAGCAGGGATCCTGCCGCTAATAAAAATCCCCTTTTCATCGTAGGAAAGCTCATCAACTACACCTCTTTCCTGAATATAATTAACCAGACCGGCTTCATCGTAAGGAATAACAAGAGAAAACTCTAAGGCATTTCTTTCGGCAAGAACACATAATGCTTCTCTGACAGCATCCATGCCTGTTCCCTCTGTTGCAGAAGCAGCTATGGTTTTTTGATCCGGATCTTGCTTTTGATGCAGGAGCACTCTCCAGTTTTCATCCAATGCCTGATCTATCTTATTTAGAACATGGAGCCTGGGTTTGCCTGCTGATCCCAACTTCAGAAGTTGTTGTTCTACTACCTTGATCTGCTGCTCATAATCCGGATCAGAAATGTCAGTTACCTGCATTATATAATCAGCCTCAGCAACTTCTTCAAGCGTAGCTGAGAATGCGTCCAGCAGATATCTCGGCAAATCTCTGATAAAACCAACTGTATCAATCAATACCAGGCTTAATCCCTGTTTAGTCACTAAGCGTCTGGCAGTAGGATCAAGCGTCATGAACAATCGGTCTTCAGCCTCAATTTCAGCATCGCAAAGCGAGTTAACAATAGTTGATTTTCCGGAATTAGTGTAGCCTACAACGGCTACCGTCGCTATCTCACGAGAACTTCTATTTTCTCGGGTTCTGGCTCTGCGCGTAGAAATTTTCTCCATTTCTTTCTTAAGTAAAGAGATACGCCGCATGATGTGGCGTCGGTCTGTCTCCAGTTGTGCTTCACCGGGCCCTCTTGTACCGATACCGCCGCCCAGTCTTGATAGCTCTCCTCCTCTGCCGGTCAGTCTGGTCAGGCGATAACGCAATTGAGCAAGCTCTACCTGAATTTTCCCTTCATCTGTTTTTGCCCGCGTAGCAAAAATCTCAAAAATAATCAGACTGCGATCGACTATCACCATGGAAGTCAAATCTTCAATCATTCTGACCTGGGTGGGAGACAGCTCAGTATCGAATACTAATATATCTGCATCCAGAGCAATAGCCATTTCTGCCATTTCCTCCAGCTTGCCTTTGCCCAGCCAATATGATCGACTCGGAGTATCACGTTTCTGGATGACAGTTCCAACAGTCACAATATTACATTCGCTTGCTAAGCTTTCCAGCTCGGTCAAGCTTCTTTCACTGCGAAGATCTGCCAAGGCATCAGTCCCAAACTGAATTGTTGCCAATATCGCTCTTTTCGGTTCATTAACTTTCACAATAATACTAATTCTTGCCCTTCTAAAATATTTTCATGTTATTATTAATCCGTAACTATATTTTACCCTATTGTCCCGACCAGCAATAGCATCTGCCTGAAAATGTCTTGTAATAAGTATTGAGATGAACTTGTTTAGTAACCGCAGCAAGGTTTAGATTCTTCCTTGTCGGTAAAAATAGAGGAGGGTTATTATGGATACGATGCTTGATTATTACCAGCTTGATCAAGACTATAAGGGATTCATATCTAATCTGATTGAAGAGAAGCGAGATTACATTGACGACGACTATCAGGAGATTTACTTAAAGACAATTGGAGTTTTTGTTGGCGACCTGATCCGTTACAGACGAAAAGAAAGAGGTTTCCGACAAATTGATATGGCAGCAGAGATTGATATTTCCACATCTTATATCTGTGAGATAGAAAATGGCAAGATTTGGAAAAACAGCTTCAAGGTACTGCAATTGATGCAAGTATTAAAAATCAATCCGGTCAGCATTTATTCAGTAGCGGAAAAGAAAGCCAGAGCCTTGTATATGGAAAAATACTCTGACATCATACATTGAACTAGCTTTTAACCAAATACAAAGTACCGGATTACACGGCCACGGCAGAAGCTGTAACTGATATAGTCATGGTAAAATTGCGATGCTTGCAGCCATGTCCGCCTGCCATCATAAAATTACGTAGCCTGCAGCCATAGCCGCCTGCCATCACTTTTTTCTCATGCTGCCGGTGTCAACTTTCGTTGCAAAATACCAATACTGCACAATAAACATCAAGATAGAAATATTTTTCAAATCAAAGTGCTGTGAGCTGTCCCGCTATCTGCTATCATATGACTATGGAAGAAAACAACTCGCAAACATATACATTTCATGATTTAAATTTGTCTGAACCGACTTTAGAAATGCTGTCACGCATGGGGATTTCTGTACCAACCTCAGTACAGGTTGAAGCGATTTTGCCCATGTTGGATTGGTATGATGTTATGGCCAAAGCGCCAACGGGAACTGGCAAAACATTGGCATTCGGCATCCCCATAATGGAGCATATCGAAAGAAACCAAAGATACGTTCAAGCCTTGATACTCGCACCCACCCGAGAGCTTGCTCTGCAAATAGGAGCGGACCTTTCACAACTCGCAATTACCAGACCCTGGATCGAGGTAGCGATTATATACGGAGGGCAGTCTATCCGCACTCAGATAGATGCTCTGAATCGCAAACCACAGATAGTTGTAGGTACGCCTGGCCGCTTAATTGACATGCTTAAGCGGCGTCATCTGCGGTTGGATCAAGTTGAGAGTATTGTTTTAGATGAGGCAGACCGTATGCTCGACATGGGGTTTGTCAATGATGTCCGCTACATTCTCGATCAGATGCCGCGCGTTTCACAAATCGCCATGTTCTCAGCTACTTTCTCCAGAGCGGTGATGGACATTTCTTATCTTTACCAAAGAGAACCGGTTGAGATAATTATCGAGGAAAAAGGACTGGATAAGCCGAATATAAATGAATACGTACTCCATGCTAACGGCTCTGAACGGATAACAGCGATAAGGAAGATTCTTAGCAAAGGTGATCTGAACCGGGGAATTGTCTTCGTAAATACTAAACAATCGGCAGATATGGTTGCCAAGAAATTACGCAACAAAAAAATCAATGCTGCGGCTATCCATGGTGATATCAGACAAAATCACAGAGAGCGAGTCCTAAGTAGATTTCGTAAAGGTAATTTGCATGTTCTGGTTGCCACTGACGTTGCTTCCCGGGGATTGGATATTGATAATGTTGATGTCATCTTTAACTACGATCTCCCCTTAGAAAATGAGAATTATATTCACCGCATCGGGCGAACCGGACGGGCCGGCAAGCACGGTATTGCTGTTACTTTCCTCTCACCCAGCGGCGAAGACAGACTTGATGAGATTGCTCATATGACTGGTGCCAAACTTGAAGAGATAGAAAACATTGACGATTTAGATTTTATTTTTAGGTAACCTGCTGCCCTGATTTGGCAGCCGACAATTATAATAATGTTAAACAATGACTTATTTACACAAAATGAGGTGGAAAATGGAAAAGAAAAAAATTGTGATTATAGGAAGCGGCGCAGCCGGCGTAGCGGCTGCTGAAGAGGCCAGAAAAAATGATACTGAGGCAGAAATAGTAATTTATTCCGCAGACCCTGATCTGCCTTTTTATCGCTTACGGGTAGCAGAAGTTTTACGCGATCCTGTGGCCGCCGAGAAACTCTATCTGCATCCGGCAGAATGGTATGAAGAACGCAATATAAAACTGGTACCCGGGGCGCATGTTGACAAAATAGATTATGAAGGCAAAACTATAACACTGGAGAATAAAGAAGTTGTAGCCTGGGATCGGCTTATAGTTACTACAGGCAGCCGTAGTTTCGTCCTTCCGTTAAAAGGATTTGAGCGCGAGAACTGCTTTACTCTCTGGTCTTTGCAAGATGCTAAGGAATTATCCCAATCTATCAGAGAAAAAAATCTGAAAACCTGTGCCATTATAGGCGGCGGATTACTGGGATTAGAAGCTGCCTGGCAGATTCATCAGGCCGGAGTACAAGTTAAAATCTTAGAATTCGCTCCAATTCTCTTGCAGCGGCAATTAGATTCAAGATCATCTGATCTGCTGCAAAAATATATTGAATCCTTGGGTATCAAGGTAATAACTTCTGCTGACTCAGCCGAGGTAATTGGCGAAGGAGAAACCGGCCCAGTGCAGGGGATTATCCTTAAAGATGGACGCCAGATAAATTGTGACTGCGTATTGATGTCTGTAGGCGTAATGGCAAATACTGAACTTGCAGCTGATGCGGGCCTGGAAGTCGGTCGCCGCATAAAAGTTGATGAACGAATGCAAACGTCTTTCCCGGGAATCTATGCAGCAGGAGATGTTTGTGAAGTCAATGACGGTTTTTGGTTCGGACTATGGGCAATTTCTATGGCTCAGGGAAAAGTTGCAGGAGCAAATGCTGCCGAAGCTGACAAAGTATTCGTTAAGGAAACACCTCCATATATTGTCAATACTATGAATACCCGCATCGTGTCACAAGGAGTTATCCCCCAGGAAGAAGGAGAAGGTTTCACCTTTGCCATCTCGGAAGATCCTGAGAACTATAGTTATAAGAAACTGGTCTATAAAGATGACAAGCTGACTGGCTTCATTTTGCTTGGTGACTATGCCAAAGAAATGGTAACTCTGCAAAAACAGTTGAAAGAGTAATTGCCTGACAATCAAATTGCAGAACCTTGCTTAATCACAGCAAGGGTTCTCAGCTGGCAAAGATGGTGCTGAATTGACTGACGCCTCCAGCTTGAACTAGGAATATTGTAACCCCCAAAAGTTGAACCAAAATTTTAGGTCCAACTTGAGGGGGTTTATTGATGATGTAATTTCCCCGAAGAGTTTCCACAAAGGCTAGCCCCCCCGAAAGCCGGACAAGTAAAGTCCAGCCGGAGGGATTTTGTTTACGTTGTGATGTCTCCTTAGGAAATGCCACAGAAAAATTCCCTCTTATACTCTTATGCAAAACTCAAAAAGTCTTTTCCATCTCAAGACATTGCTGCCCTTTGTGACTTTATCAAAAGAACAACTGCGGGTCCCAAACCACATTTGCTCTCGATGGTTTAACAAATGTTAGTTTTTTATAAAGTATTATGTTTGTGATAATTTATTCAGGTACAATACTGTAATGATCAAGATAATGCTCAGGAGGAAAAAATGACGAAGACGAAAAGGGCAGTACGCCGCCAGGCCCTGGTGGCGGCATTTCCCTATACTGTTCCTATATTTGCCGGTTTCTGGTTTTTAGGTCTGGCTTATGGGATTTATATGAATGTCTCCGGTTTTAGCTTTTGGTACCCGATGCTCATGAGCCTGACAGTATTCGGAGGTTCGTTAGAGTTCGTCATGGTGACTATGCTGCTCAGTCCCTTTACCCCAATAGAGACACTATTGCTGGCTTTGATGATTCAAGCCAGACACATTTTCTATGGCATAGCGATGTTGGAAAAGTATAAAAATCTGGGCTGGAAACGTTTCTATCTTTACTTTTCTTTGTGTGACGAAACATTCTCTTTAAACTATACGTTGGACGTTCCTCCCGGTATTGACAGAGGCTGGTTTTATTTTTTTATCAGCTTGCTTAACCATATTTATTGGTTTACCGGCTCAACAATCGGAGGTCTGGCAGGTACACTGATCAGCTTCAATACTGAAGGTCTTGATTTTGTTATGACTGCCCTTTTTGTCGTAATTTTCCTCGAACAATGGAGAAAAGAGAAAAAACATTTCACCGTTCTGATCGGCTTTATAGCCTCTATCAGCTGCTTGCTGCTGTTTGGCCCGGAAACGTTTTTACTGCCGACAATGGCGCTTATCTTGCTGCTGCTGACATTGTTCCAAAAACCGATTGAAAAAGCAGGCGGATTAACAGCCGATGTAAGTGAAAGGACGGTTAATTCATGATGACTCTGACTGAAAGAATCATTACCATAGCTATATGCGCCTTCGCCACAATGTCTACTCGTTTTCTTCCTTTTCTGGTTTTCTCGGAGAAAAGATCTACACCGAAATATATCACCTATCTGGGCAAAGCATTGCCGGCCGCGATTTTCGCCATGCTGATTGTCTATTGCCTCAGAAATGTGAATTTGTTCTCAGGAAGTAACGGGATACCTGAAGCTCTGGCGATCATTGTGACTTGTGCATTATATTTTTGGAAGAGACAAATCTTAATCCCTATCGCCGGAGGAACTATCAGTTATATGCTGCTGGTACAGTTTGTCTTCTAGGGTTTGACTTATGACGTTATTTCAGTAAACTGTGAAACAATTAATAAAAATACATATTCTATGACGGAGCTTATGATGATAGTAACAAAATTTGGCGGCAGTTCCTGTGCGAATAGTCTTCAGTTCAAAAAAATTAAAGATATCGTTGAGGCTGATGAACAGCGTAGGGTCGTGGTAGTATCCGCGCCGGGAAAACACAAACACGAAAATTTCAAAATCACCGATACATTGTATCTTTGCTATCAGCTTTCCAGAGAACAGCTGGATGCAAGTGAGATTTTCGAGGAAATTGCTGACCGCTATCGGGAGATTCATAGTGAATTGGGGTTAAGCCTTCCTTTGGAAGATGAGCTCAGCGCTATTTGGAAAAAGATGACTTCAGGCGCCGGCGAGGACTATGTTGTAAGCCGTGGTGAGTACTTGAATGCTTTATTGATGGCTGAATTTCTGGGCTATGAATTTGTTGACGCAAAGGATCTGATAGTTTTCGGTGCTGATAAGAAATATGACCAGGCTGCTACCTATAAATTACTGAAAGCATTTGCCGACAATAGACTTGACTCAACAAAAGGTATTGTCGTACCGGGCTTCTATGGAGCAACCGCAGATGGAAATATTGTCACATTCCCGCGAGGAGGATCAGACATAACGGGTGCAATATTGGCAGCGGGGCTGAAGGCAGATCTTTATGAGAACTGGACGGATGTAGCCGGATTTTTAGCTGCTGATCCGAAAATCGTCGACAATCCCAAAACTATTAACTCGCTAAGCTACGTTGAACTTAGGGAGCTCAGTTATTCTGATTCACAGATTATTCAATCTGATGCGATTGCCGCGACGCGAGAAGCTGGAATTCCCCTTCTGATTAAAAACACTAACCATCCTGAAAATCCCGGAACGATGATTTATGCCGGAGAAAAACCCACAAATGATCAGCTGGTCACAGGCATAGCAGGTCAGAAGGACTTTACTGTCATTCATCTGAAAAAGTACGGCAAGAATGAAGATTACGGCTTTATGCGCAAAATCAGTACTATTTTTGAAGCTCATAAAATTACCATTCATCATATGCCTACCTCTCTGGACACAATATCGATCATTTTTCATATCGATGACAAGAAAGAACTCGAGCAAATTGTAGAACAGATCAATCTCTACTGCCGGCCGGATCAGAGCAGTTATGAACAAAACATGGCTTTGATTACGGTTGTTGGCGAGAGTATGGCATATCAGCCGGGCATCGCCGGCAAAGTTTTCAGCGCTTTGGGAAGCAATAAAGTAAATATTCGCATGATTACCCAAGGTTCCAGTGAATACAATATAATCATCGGCATTGAGAGCTACCAGTATAATTTAGCGATCCAGACACTCTATGATTATTTCTTCAGCGAGGATGAAGTCAAATGAAAAAGTACAATGTAATAGTCGTCGGCGCAACAGGGTTAGTGGGATCTACACTGATTAAAGTTCTTGAAGAAAGAGAATTTACGCTGCAAACATTGCTGCCTTTGGCTTCAGTCAGATCAGCCGGCAAGGAAGTTCACGCCTTTGGGCAAAATTTCGAGGTGGAAGAACTTACAGAAAATGCCTTCAGTGACTCCTATGATTTTGCCTTCTTTTGCGCCGGTGGTGAAATCAGCAAAAAATATGCGCCGTTAAGCTCACAGCAGGGCATTGTTACCATAGACAATTCTTCTTATTTTCGAGGAGATGACAATCTGCCTCTGATTGTTCCGGAAGTAAATTTTAACAAAGTGAAAGGCACGGATCGTCTCATCATTAACCCCAATTGTTCCACAATACAGTGTATGGCGCCTTTAAAAGTACTGGCGGATCTTTATGGTATTGAAAGTATTGACTATTCAACTTATCAGGCTTGTTCAGGAGCGGGTATGGGCGGTCTCAATGACCTGTTGAATGGCACAAGTCTGTGCTTTGATCACAATATTCGAGAGAGCGTGCTTCCCCGCATAGATGTTTTTCTTGACAATGGCTACAGCAAAGAAGAAATAAAGATGATCAATGAGACCTCCAGAATATTGGAGTTGTCAGAAGTACCTGTCAGCGCAACTTGCGTCCGGGTTCCCATCACTACCGGTCACAGTGTAGCTATCACAGTCAAACTGAAAAGTGAACCTGATATCGACAGGGTAAGACAGAGCATGTCTGAGACTGAAGGTCTCTCGCTCGTTGATGACCCGCCGAATAAAATATATCCTATTGCTGAAAATGTGAGAGGAAAAGATATTATTGAGGTTGGACGCATACGCAAGGATCTGTTCCGGGCAAATGTGATTCATCTCTGGACTGTAGCTGACAATCTCCGCAAAGGTGCAGCCACTAATGCGATCCAGATAGCGGAGAAATTCATAGAAAAATACCCGGAGAGTATCTCATGAAGGTTGCAATCTTAGGTTTTGGCACTGTAGGTCAGGGGATCTTCAAGATCCTTGAAGAACGCAGAGCTGAGCTGGAAAAACACAGCGGCGAGGAAATTCATCTCAAGAGAATTCTTGTCCGCGATCTCCGGAAAAAAAGAGGAGCCTTTTCGGCTTCGCAACTGCCCCTGACAGATTCTTTCAATGATATTTTGGCTGACGATTCGATTGACATAGTTTTTGAAGTGATGAGCGACGGTCCGGCAGGGGCGGCATACAACCGGCAGCTTCTTGCTCAGGGCAAACATGTGATCAGCGCCAATAAAGCTGCCATCGCGTCATCATTCTTTGAGCTGCAGGATACAGCTCGTGAGGCCGGTGTTCACTTTCGCTTTGAAGCTGCTGTGGCTGGCGGCATACCTCTTATCGATCCTCTAAGCAAAATCAGACATCTAAACTCAGTAACGCGCATAGAAGGAATTATTAATGGCTCAACAAATTATATTCTTTCCGAGTTAAGCAAAGGCAGAGCGCAAGAAGAGGTTTTTGACGAGTCCAAAACTTTGGGGGTGCTGGAGGAAGATCCGACAGACGATGTGGAGGGCTATGATGCCAGAAGGAAAATCGCGATTCTGGCAGCTATGGTCTCGGCTCAGGAAATCAAAGAAAGAGATATTCCCACTCTAGGCATTAGTAACCTGTCCGAGGTAGATTTCCACTGGGCTAAATCAGAGAACCGCAGTCTGAAATTAATCGCAGCCTTCACCCAAGATGATACTTCTTACCAGCTGTCCGTGCTGCCGACTGCCCTGGTTGAATCTAATTCCTTAGCCAGTGTGGGAGGTGTCATGAATCAGGTGCAGTTGACCGGTGACACGATAGGCTCACTTGCCTTTTTCGGATCCGGCGGAGGAATGCTTCCTACGGCGCATGCCCTCTGGACTGATTTTTTGGATGTGACTAACTCCAGGCCTGCGTATTATAATAAGGAGAGCAGCCAAAAGGCGGATCGATCCCTGACCAGACAAGCTGAATTCTATCTGCGTGAGCCAGAGAAAATGCGCGGATCAATCAGGAATATTTCTGTTAAAGATGCTCTAAGTTATAAAGATCAAGGTTTCATCGTTATCGAGATAGAGTAAGCACTTGTTGCTGACATACTGAGAGAGAGTCGTCATGCGTTACATCAGACAGCACCTTGACTGGCCTCGTACCCTTCCAAAAACACACTGAGAAAGAGTCGTCATGCGTTACATCAGCACTCGATCAAAAAATTATACAGCCACAGCTTCTGAAGCCATTTTGGCGGGTATTGCTCCTGATGGCGGCCTCTTTGTGCCGGAGTCATTCCCGCAAATAGACTTTTCTATCTGGAGCCGCAATAGTTACCAGCAAATCGCAGAAAAATTATTTTCTCTCTTCCTGAGCGATTTTCCTCCTGCAGCAATACAACGTGTGACGGATAAAAGCTACGCTGATAATTTTGACAGTCCGCAAATTACACCTGTCCACTGGCTCGATGAGGATACAGGTGTTTTAGAGTTGTGGCATGGACCTACCCTGGCTTTTAAAGACCTGGCCTTGCAATGCCTGCCCAATCTTTTCGATGAAGCAAAAAAGATACAGCAAATCGAGGAGCGTTTTCTGATTCTGACAGCAACTTCAGGGGATACCGGCAAAGCTGCCATGTCCGGATTCTCCGGAAAAAAAGATGCTCTGGTTGCTGTACTTTATCCCAACGAAGGCGTGAGCACTTTCCAGGAAAGACAAATGCTCACTGTCACAAGTCCTAATGTGCGCGCCTTCGCCTTGCAAGGAAATTTCGATGACTGCCAGCGCAGCGTAAAGGCGCTGATGCAAGATAAAAGCTTTCTTGCCAGGCTGAAAGAGCGATCTGTCCGTCTGACTTCAGCCAACTCGATCAACATCGGCCGCCTGATACCCCAAATGGTCTACTATATTTATGCCTATCTGCAGAGCGTCGATGATTATGGAGATCCTTTGTCGGTCTCTGTACCAAGCGGTAACGTGGGCAACATTCTCGCTGCACGTTATTGTCGGGAAATGGGACTGCCTCTGGACAAAATCCATCTGGCAGCAAACAGCAATAAGGTCTTGCATGATTTTTTATCCACCGGAAAGTACGATGCGAACAGAGAGCTGCTAAAGACTACTTCCCCCTCAATGGATATTCTCATTGCCAGCAATATGGAAAGATACCTGCATTTGCTTACAGGCGATTATTCATACACAAATGATTTGATGAAGGCGCTTAAAACTTATGGCCGCTTCTCTTTCGACTCATCACTTTTTGATCTCAGCTCATCTTGGGTAACTGAGACTCAAGTCTTCGCTACGATAAAAAAAGTATATGACGACTATGATTATTTGCTAGATCCACATACTGCTGTCGCCGCATATGCTGTTTTCAATGATGTCATACCGGCAAGACGTCTTATCGTAAGTACAGCCAGTCCTTATAAATTTGCAGATACTGTGTTAGGCGCATTGGGGCAGGCTTTTCCGCAGGATGACAGAGGCCGGATTTTGCAAATTCAAGAGCTGCTTGGCACCCCTTTGCCGCGGGCAATCGATGAATTATGGTCAAATCAGCCACAGGAAAAATACTGCCTTGAACAGTCGCAGATAGAAGCAGCCATCGAAGAATTGATCGGAGCGAATTATGGATAGAATTGAAATCCGCATTCCCGCCACCAGTGCCAACCTCGGTCCCGGCTTTGACTGCCTGGGGTTAGCTTTGAATCTTTTTAATGTTGCAACTGTGTCTTGGCAAGATGAGCAAAAGTTGACTCCCGTAGAGTTGAAAGAATGGGTGATGGAACTACCCTTTGAGCAATATGCGATTGCAACAGCTTATAGCTTCTATGCCAGTCAAATGGAAATCGATTTGCCGAGAATTGAGATAGATTTCGCTTGTGATATACCTATTGCCCGGGGGTTAGGCTCATCCGCCACCTGCGTAATTGCAGGGCTTGTTGCGGGACAGCTTTTTCATAAAGGTTCAAGCGATAAAAAGGAACTTCTGAACTTGAGCACATATCTGGAAGGTCACCCGGACAATGTCGCACCGGCGATTATGGGCGGACTTGTCTTATCCGGAAGTAATGGAGACGAAGTCATCACAGCGAGTTTGCCTTGTCATGAGAATATTCACATATTTCTGATGATTCCGGATTTTGAGCTCTCGACAGATGAAGCCCGCGCTGTATTGCCGAAAAGCATTTTGCACAGTGACGCCGTAAAACAGGTTGCATCTTTCGGCTTTCTGGTGCAGGGACTGGCGTCCGGAAGGCACGACTTATTAAGACACGGAAATGCCGATTACCTGCACGAGCCTTATCGCCGCAAACTGGTTCCGGAATATGAATCGATTGAAAGAATAGCTCTAACCCAGGGCTGCTCTGTTGTCAGTCTTTCGGGGGCTGGTCCTTCTTTGCTGGGACTGTATGCCGGATCAAAGGATGAGGCTGATCGCATTGAATCATCCCTGCATCAAAGTCTGCTGATCGGCTGGAAAGTTAAGCGCCTTCAGGTTAATCATTCCGGGATGATTTATTCTTCACGCTAAGCCTGGCCAAAAGTTCCGGATACTATGCCTGTGCGACCTGATAGCCAGTCGATCAGTATTCTTCACTTCAGGCCTTGCCTTAAGTTCCGGATAACCCGTTGATTCACCTGCCTCCTGTCAATGCGGTCAATTCTTATTTATGTTAAAATATAAGTGCCTGGGATGTTCGACACTTCTCGTAATTGAGCCACCATGACATAACAGGGAGCTCGGGTTAGTTGTGGAATGTGGTCACGCCGCTTCGAGCGGAAGGCCTAAGACCACCGCAGGGCACCCACCTGGCAAAATGCTGGGCGTCAATCGGGGAGAGCGACATTCCGGGTCTGTTTTTAATTAAGGAGAAATCTATGAAGATCTATAATACCTTAACCCGCAGAAAAGAAGAGCTCGTTCCGATGGAGCCAAATCACATAAAAATGTATGTCTGCGGACCAACTGTTTATGATTATTTTCATCTTGGCAATGCCCGCCCTTTCGTCACATATGACACTCTAAGGCGTTATCTGGAACACAAAGGTTATCAAGTTACCTATGTGCAAAACTTCACTGATATTGACGATAAAATGATCAACCGCGCCAACGAAGAGGGCACTACAGTTAAAGAATTGGCTGATCGCATGATTGAAGAATATTTTCATGATGCAGATGCCCTGAATATTAAACGTGCCGATCACCATCCCCGCGCCACAGAAAACATTGACGAGATCATTGAATTAATTAGCCTGCTGGAGGAAAAGGGCTTTGCCTATGTCACTTCAGACGGCGTATATTTTGAAATTGCTAAAGACCCGGAATACGGTAAATTATCCGGAAAGCGAATTGAAGATCTGGAAGCGGGCGCTTCTGAACGAGTCGCCAGCAATGAAGATAAAAAAAGTCCGCTTGATTTTTCTCTTTGGAAATTTAAGAAAGAGGGTGAGCCTGCCTGGCCATCACCCTGGGGAGAAGGACGACCCGGCTGGCATATTGAGTGTTCTGCCATGAGTCGGGCCAATCTGGGCGATACAATAGATCTTCATGCCGGAGGTGTTGACCTGGTCTTCCCTCATCACGAAAATGAAATCGCCCAGAGCGAAAACGCAACAGGTAAGCCGTTTGTGCGTTATTGGATGCATAACGGATTCATAAACATTGACAAAGAAAAAATGTCGAAATCCAAGGGCAATTTCTTTCTGGTACGCGAGCTCGCCAAGATTTACCCTTATCAGGTTATTCGTTTCTTTATGCTGCAAGCTCATTATAGAATGCCGATAAATTTCGAGAAGGACTCGCTGGACGCTGCTGTTGCAAGCTGGAACCGCATGACAACTTGTGTAAATAATCTTCTCTATGTGGCTAAGACTGCGCCGGAGAAGGCAGCTGATCAGGAAGCAATGCAGGCAGCCACACAGTTAAAAGAAGCGATAACTGAGGCAGAAGAAGCCTGGGATCGTGGTCTCTCCGATGACCTCAACACTGCAGACGCCATTGCTGCAATTTTTGATCTGGTCCGGGCAGCAAATATTGCAGCTTGCGTGCCGGGGATACCCAAAGGTGCACTAATGGCTGCGTATGACAAACTAATATCTATACTTGATGTGCTGGGGCTTAATCCGACTGAATCAGAATCCTCTATTCCTGCAGACATCATGGATCTGGTTGACCGCCGCCAGGAAGCAAAGAAGGTTCGTGACTTTAATTTAGCTGACTCATTGCGAGATGAAATCACTGCAGCAGGTTACAAGGTGGAGGATACGCCGCAAGGGACTAAGGTAACTAAGGCATAGCTCAAGAGCACCTGTCAATAACAGAAACCATACGGAATACCTCTCAAGGGAATAAGGTAACTAAGGCATAGCCAAAATATCATGAAGGAATGTGACAGCAAAAATCAGCTCGAAGATTTCCACCTGAAGCATCTGCCGATAGAGAGTGATCTGAGAGAGATTCCTTGTTCGACACTGGCCTGGGTGGGGGATTCAGTTTACGATCTCTATATTCGCATGGCATTAGTTGAAAAACTCAAAAATCACCACTCAGGAGAGCTGCATCGAGCCGCGATCAATATTGTCTCAGCTCCGGCTCAGGCACAGGCCATGGAACAAATACTGCCTCTGCTTGACGAGGAAGAATCAGCAATAGCCAGACGTGCCAGAAACCATGATCCGGGCAGTATGCCTAAACATGTAGACCCACATCTATATCGTCAGGCTACTTCCCTGGAAGCATTAATCGGCTACCTTTATCTGGCTCATAAGCACTCTCGCTTAACTGAATTGATGCAACGTATTATTGGACATTACGTGCAATCAGCAGATACCTAAATAAGAGTGCATGATTGCATGCTTCATGGAAAAAATAACTGCAATGAAAAATTTATTAATCTTGAAAATAATTGATGTAAGGAATACGGATAATAATGGATTCGAACAATAGAAATCACGAGAATAATCGAAGTTCCCGGGACAAAAAACGCAGGGGCTTCTCACAATCTGACGGATCAGGACGATCTGATCAGGGAGGCAGATCTCAGGGCAGGCAGGATCAAGGCAGGTCTCAGATCGGATCCGGCAGATCACAAGGCAGACCGGATCAAGACAGATCTCAGAGCGGATCCGGCAGATCACAAGGCAGGCCGGATCAAGACAGATCTCAGAGCGGTTCCGGCAGATCACAAGGCAGGCCGGATCAAGGCAGGTCTCAGAGCGGATCGCGCAGATCACAAGGCAGGCCGGATCAAGACAGATCTCAGAGCGGATCCCGCAGATTCCACGGTGGATCCCGAAGATCTCAGGGCAGCTCCCAAGGCAGAGGACAAGTCAGATTGCAAAAGACAGACTTGCATGAAGCCGGACCTCCCGACCGTCTGGAAGGACGAAATCCGATCAAAGAAGCACTGCGTGCCGGACGCAATATCAATAAGGTCTGGATAAAGCGCAGAGATTCCGGGCGCTATGACCAAGATCTCACCCGACTGGTTCAAGATGCCAAAAAAGCAGGTGCAGTGATTGTCGAAGTAGATGGAGATGTACTTGACAGCATGGCAACTTCATACGGTCATCAAGGAATAATTGCCCAGATCGCAGCCCATGAATATGTCACCCTGCCAGAGCTGATTGCCCGCGGAGAAGAACAGATAGCAGAGAATACATACCCGTTGCTGATTCTGCTCGACGGTCTGGAAGAAAGCTATAATCTCGGCTCAATCTTGCGTATAGCGGATGCTGCCGGTGCAACAGGCATCATAATACCTGAAAGACGCTCCGTCGCTCTGGACGCAACAGTAGCGAAAGCCTCCGCGGGAGCGATAGAATACGTTCCGGTAGCGCGTGTCACCAATCTCAGTAACACTATACAAACACTTAAAGATTCAGGGTACTGGGTCTACGGCGCGGACGCCCAAGGCACTGCCACTCCCGAAGGCAGTGACTGGTTACGGAAAATCGCTCTCGTGATTGGCAGCGAAGGTAAAGGCATGAGCGCAAAAATCGTTGAGGCCTGTGATCATCTTGTGAGCATTCCTCAATACGGACGAGTCAATTCACTCAATGCTGCTGTAGCTTGCGGCATCCTGGTTTTTGAGGCAAAAAGACAAGCCAGACATAATAATGAAGGCGACAAGCCTTCTTTTGCTCCCTCCTCTGAGGTCTTAATATCAGATGAAGATTTGCATTCTGAATCTGCAGAGGTCTGATTCCAGATGGCGGCCTCTCAACTCTCTCCTCATGCTCAAAGAGATCTCAGGCTGGTTAAAAATTACCGTTCAGGTGATCTTGACGCTGCTGAAGAAATTTTTGCAGCCTATAAACCCTTAGTTATAGATCGTGCCAGAAGATATTTTATCCAAGGCGGCGAACAGGAAGATTTGATTCAGGAGGGCATGATTGGTTTATTTCAGGCATTAGAAATCTACGACATCGATTCCGGCCTGCCCTTCGCCGCTTTGGCTGAACGGCTGATCCAGGCAAGACTAATTGATGCCGTCCGTTCAGGGGCCAGACAGAAACATCGGCCTTTGAATGAATCACTTTCCCTGGATGCTAAATCAGAGTACTCTGCCGGCACAGATTCTTTTGCTGCCAAACTGGATGACACGTTGGATGACACGTCAGAGATAAACCCTGAAGATAAAGCCATCGCTAAAGAAGAACTTGAAGCTCTGCATACTTTCATGCAAAATAAACTTAGCCCTTTGGAGGCAAAAGTAGTGTCACTTCTCCAGCAAGGCCTGAGTTATCGGGAAGCTGGCAGGCTGCTGAATAAAAATGAAAAAAGCATTGATAACGCTGTGCAGCGAATAAGGCGTAAAATGAAACACTACTGGGATGAATAACAGGATTAATTAAGTTAGTTAAGGACAAATCTGTAAGTTTCTGAGTTAATGGATAGTAAATTGCGAAATGAGAATATACCGCCGGAGAAGAAGCACAGGTGGTGGACCTCCGGTCTCCTGATAATAATTGTTATTATTATTCTGTCTATTGTGGGATGCGATAATGTGCTCGCTAAATTAATACCGCAAGAAGACAGCACTCCTGAAGGACTTACTTTAAGCTTAGTTTCAGAACGATCTATGAGTTCTCTGGAGTTGGCGCACTCGCTCGCTTTGGCTGTAAGATCTAATCGAAGTTCGGAAGCAGTCTATTCTTCAATTCCCAGAACACAAACGGATGGCCTGGACCAAACTTCCTTCTTTCAATTTATTCAGGCTCTTAAAAAGGGTATAACCAGCCCGATAACAGAAATTATTGCCATGGATAACGATGAAAAAGAGGTGATCCTGACCTTATTAGAAGGTGGAAATCCTGCTATCTATGAACTGGCGCAGCGGTCAGATTTTTATGCTCTGCATTATGAGAATGACAGTAATGATGTCGGTTTTGATTATGAAAATGACAGTAATGATGTCGGTTTTGTTGTCGCAATTCAGAAGGATGAAGATGGTGTGGCCTATTTAGATCAAGACTGGACTCAGGGCATCATCTCTATAGACAATTATATGATGTTGTATTTTGAAGCAATCAATAATAACAGCTTTGACGCCTTGTATGCTCTGCTGGAGAGCAGCGTGAATCCCGCCAGTGAGATTGAAAAAGAGGTTTTGACTGCGCGCTGTCAGGCAACGTTAGATTATTATCACAATGAAATCAGAACTCAGGGAGACCAGCTCGAACTCCAGAGAATCTATCCAGGTTATGCAGAAATAGAGCAATACGCTACTTTGACCTCGAATCTCAATCAAAGAATTCGCCGGATTATCCGTTTTCAGGAACGTGATAATTACTTAATTGCTACTGATCCTGTAACTGAGACATTACGAGTTGAAGACTTGAGTGTTATAGCTAACGGAGAGACACTAATCACCCTGGATGAAGATTTAGCAGCTTTGGAAGTATCTTCTGCCGACTTTGATAAAATTCTTGGCACTCCACTCTCGCATGGCTCTGACTCTTGCTTTCGTATCGCAGAGGGGCTGGATATTTTTACAGTTGAGTACCCCGGCATTATCATAACAGTGCTTGGAGATTGCACAGATGAACATCAAAACTGGAGCGGTGTGGTAACCAGGGCAGAAATCTCGTACAGTAATTTTGCATTGGGATCAGGACTAAGTCCCGGATTACATATCAATGAGTTATATCTTCGTTATCCCTTCGCACGCGAAAACGACTATCTGCTCCAAAGACAGATAGACGATTTCACTTTTACTTTGGCTATACAGGTAGAAGCCGGCCATATTGCCAAGCTGACACTTACCTCAGATTATTAATAGGATTTGAGAAAAGTACAGTAACCGGAACAGCTGAAGAATCTGTTAATCAGTTATCTTTCTTTTCTATCCGAAAATCGCAGTAATCGTCACCTTCCATTATGGTGTGATTGCGAGTAAAGCAAAGATCCTCATTATACCCCTCGAACAAACAGCCATCGCGGTTGCATGAAAGAATAAAACCAAGATCTTCCAGTCCGTGTTTTCTATACATCTCTGCATACCTGCAACGAGTTACATCCCAGCTGGTGTCATCGGTGCTGACTTTCTTAACGTCCAGATCTAAGGCATCCTTAGAGAAAATGGGCAGTAAGTGCTCGACAAATTCAGGCATTTCATTTTTATCAACGCGCTCAGCCCAGCTCTCACCTGTTTGATGAGCCAGATCTTTAATTATTCCTTCAACTATCTTATGGGTTTTTTCTTTGCCGACTTCCTTCTCAAAGGCTCTGATTATCGGCGCTAAGACAAGTGCTTCAATCTCTCTCCTGATTAGTAATGGAACATCATCAATTGTCGTCATCTTCAGTCCCTTTCCCCGCTCAATGAAACTTTGCATTTCTTCCGGCGGTACCATGCTGCCGCCGGTTGCCCAGACAATATGGGTGGCCTCCGGCATCACTTCTGTCAAATTATTCGCTTCCAGCCAGGCTTTGCCTGCAGAAGATGCGCTCAGCATCTCAGGTCCAACCATGCCTGCCAAGGCCGATGGCTCTAATTTTATACCTTCAGTTTTTTCCAGGCAGCTAAGCAAGCTGTATAAATGTTCATCAGTAACCGTCAAGCAGCCGGCAAGCGATGGTTCCAGCTTATCACATACCGGACCGGAAGCTCTGGAGACAGCAAGTCCGTCCGCTTCGGTTTTGCCGGTAAGGCCAATATCATATACAGATATATTCTCATGCAACCCTGTAGCAAGACCCAGAAGCACGCAAGGGGATTGTGTCGGTTCAGCAAAGAAAACATAGACATTCTCACCATAGAGCTGACGAAGCCCCCAGCCGACTCCGCCGGGTCCGGTACCTACTCCGCAGGGTATATAAACAAAAAGAGGATGATCCTTGTCAACTTTAATCTTCAGATCTTCAAGCTGTTCACGAAGGCGCAAAGCAGCTACGGAGTAGCCCATAAAGAGGTCCTCCGAATTTTCATCATCAACGAAATGACAATTAGGATCAGCTTCTGCAGATTTTCTGCCTTCAGCCACAGCCTTACTATAATCGTCTTCGTATTCAATCACAGTGACACCCAGCGATCTGAGTTTATCCTTCTTCCACGGCCTGGCATCGGATGACATGTGCACGGTAGTTTTAAAGCCAAGCTGAGCACTGATAATGCCGACTGATAAACCAAGGTTGCCGGTGGAACCGACTGCGACTGAGTAATCTGAAAACACCTTCTTATTCTCCAGAGAAGATAAAACAGCATAGTCATCTTCCAGACTGATTAATTTATGCTTTAAGGCGATTTTCTCGGCTAGTTTGAGAATCTCATAGATCCCGCCGCGGGCCTTGATTGAGCCGGAAACGGGCAGAATGTCATCACGTTTTAAATACAGCTTTCCTTGGATACAGCCATCAGGATCAAGCTCCCGCTTCATCCGATTGATCGGCACCAGCGGTGATTCTATCAATCCGTGGCTGGCGGCGGTGGCAGGAAAGTTTAGCTCTATCCAGGGTGCAAAGCGCTGTAAACGATCAGCAGCTTCTTGCATGGCTGCTAAAGATTCTTCATCGGCAACATTCAGTGAGCCCAGCTTGCCCCTCTTGGGGTTAAACCAGATAAACTCTTCCTTCTTCCGGAGCAGAGAGATTACCTCCCTGGCTTCATCACTTAAGTTTTTCAGCAATTCCGTCATAAGAATCCTCCTTAATATAGCGAGCCCGGGATTAATCCCGGGCTCACTTCAGTAACTTGCATCATATTTTAGCTGACAGCTCCGCTTTGCTGCTCAGTCTCTTCCAGCAGTTCCATATTTTCAGGAACTACCGGAATAGCAGTTATATTGCGATAACGATGCATACCGCTGCCTGCAGGAATCAGCTTGCCGATAATGACATTTTCTTTCAGCCCCAGCAAGGGATCAACTTTACCCTTAACAGCTGCATCGGTAAGTACTCTGGTTGTCTCCTGGAAGGATGCTGCCGACAGGAATGAATCCGTGGCAAGCGATGCCTTGGTGATTCCGAGAAGTACACGGTTGCCCTCAGCCGGTCTAAGTCCTTGAGCTTCTGCTGCGGCATTAGCTCTTTCAAAATCAAACATATCAACCAGACTGCCTGTCAGCATATGGGTGTCACCGGAATCATCAATCCTGCACTTACGCAGCATCTGCCGGGTAATGATCTCAATGTGCTTGTCATTAATTTCAACACCGTTATTTTTATAAACCTTAAGTACCTCAGTAATAATATACTTCTGTACTCCCTCGGGTCCTCTGATCCTCATAATATCCTGTGGATTAACTGAACCATCCGTAATGAAGTCTCCCAATTCAACGTAGTCACCGTCATCAACCAGAGTAGGAATGGAGAGAGGAACTGTGTGAGACTTGCTCTCACCATCCGCAGAAGTAACGATAACTTCGCGCTTCTTCTTATCGGTTTCAACAATATTGACTGTACCTTCCAGTTCAGCAATAATTGCCTGGCCTTTAGGTTTGCGTGCTTCAAACAGCTCTTCAACACGCGGCAGACCCTGTGTAATATCGTCGGTAGACGCGATACCACCCGTATGGAAGGTACGCATGGTAAGCTGCGTGCCTGGCTCACCGATTGACTGTGCGGCCATAATACCCACAGCTTCACCGACACCTGCAGGTTTGCCTGTTGCCAGATTAACGCCATAACATTTAGCACATACTCCTGAAGGACACGCACAGGTCAAATTGCTTCTGATTTTAATCTTATTCAGATTAGCATCTTCAACAAACTGTGCTTGATCATTAGTTATCAGATCGCCGGCTTTAATTATCGTCTTCTGAGTTGCGGGATCGATTACATCACCTGCGGCATAGCGTCCGCGCACCCGGTCATACAAAGTCTGAACCACTCTGCTCTTATTCTTGCCGCCGACTGTAATTGCGGAAACTTCAATGAATTCTTTGGTCTGACAATCTTCTTCGCGAATTATCACATCCTGGGCAATGTCTACCAAACGTCTGGTCAAGTAACCGGAGTCTGCTGTCTTCAATGCGGTATCAGACAAAGCTTTACGGGCACCGTGAGAGGAGATAAAGAACTCCAGCACATTCATGCCTTCGCGCAGATTAGATTTAATAGGAATCTCAACGGTACGGCCTGTTGTGTCAGCCATGTTTCCGCGCATACCGGCTAATTGCTTAATCTGATTGATATTACCCCGCGCTCCCGACTGAGACATCATATAGACCGGATTAAAACGGCTGAGATTCAGTTTAAGCGCCTCTGTAATATTGTCGGTAGTGCGCCTCCAGATATCAACAACTGCACGGTATCTGCCCTCTTTATTCAGCAATCCGCGCTGGTGATGACGGTTAACCTCCGCGACTTTTTCTTCAGCTTCTGCAATCAGCTTTTCTTTAACGTCCGGTACGACCATATCAAATATCCCGATCGAGATTCCCCCGATTGTCGAGTAGTGGAAACCCATTGCCTTGATCTGATCAAGAACTATTGATGTCTCGGTAACCCCATGGATATGGATGCACTTCTCTATGATTTCCCCTAACTGTTTCTTGCCAACCAGAAAATCACATTCCAGCTTCAAGAGATCTTTGCCGCCCGCAGATCGGTCAACAAATCCCAGATCTTGAGGAATAACTGTATTGAAGATGAATCTGCCCATGGTTGAAGTAATTACTCCGCTGATAGTTTTACCATCTACCTCAACAGTCCTTCTGACTTTAATAGGCTGCCGCAAAGTAATCAAATTTTTCTCATATGCCATATTCGCTTCATCTGCATCGCAGAAAGCGGGCAGATTATCGGGGTCAAAGTCTTCCGGTTCCTGGTCGATCGTCAGGTAATAGATACCCATTACCATGTCTTGAGTAGGCACAGTGACCGGTTTTCCATCCTGCGGCTTGAGTAAATTGTTCGAAGCCAGCATCAAAAATCTCGCTTCAGCCTGTGCTTCTGATGATAATGGTACATGCACGGCCATCTGGTCACCGTCAAAGTCGGCATTGTAAGCTGTACAGACCAAAGGATGCAGCTGGATGGCGCGTCCTTCAACCAGCACAGGCTCAAAGGCCTGAATGCCCAGACGGTGCAATGTGGGAGCACGGTTTAGGAGTACCGGATGATCCTTGATCACTTCTTCAAGCGTATCCCATACCAAATCTCCGCCTTTTTCCACTAAACGCCGGGCAGATTTGATATTCTGTGCAAGCTCTTTTTTAACTATTTCGCACATCACAAAGGGCTTAAAGAGTTCCAGTGCCATTTCCTTGGGCAAGCCACACTGATGCATCTTGAGCTCAGGGCCAACAACGATAACTGAACGTCCGGAATAGTCAACACGTTTACCCAGCAGATTCTGACGGAAACGTCCCTGCTTGCCCTTGAGCAGATCAGACAGAGATTTCAGAGCCCGATTTCCCGCTCCAGTGACTGCTCTGCCGCGCCGCCCGTTATCTATCAAAGCGTCCACAGCTTCCTGCAGCATTCTCTTTTCGTTTCTGACCATGATATTAGGCGCACCTAATTGCAACAGCTTGTTCAAACGATTATTGCGGTTAATCACACGGCGATAGAGATCATTCAAGTCAGATGTGGCAAAACGTCCGCCGTCTAACTGAACCATAGGACGCAATTCAGGAGGCAGCACAGGAAGTACATCTAGAACCATCCATTCGGGATTGAATCCCGACAGCTTGAAAGCCTCAATAACTTCTAATCTCTTGATCAGCCGGCTCTTCTTCTGGCCCTTTGCTTGTTGCAGCTGCTCTCTAAGATCATCAGCCAAAGCAGCAATATCGATCTGACTTAACAAATCTTTGATTGCTTCCGCGCCCATTTTGGCAACAAAGTCATGGCGTCCATATTCATTGATATAGTCTCTGTATTCGCGCTCGTTAATAATATCGTATTTTTTTAGATCAGTAGAACCCGGATCTATTACGATATAAGCTGCAAAATATAGAATCTTCTCAAGATTGCGCGGAGACATGTCCAGGAGCAGCCCCATACGACTGGGGATCCCGCGGAAATACCAGATATGTGATACGGGGGCAGCCAGACGGATATGTCCCATACGCTCGCGCCTGACCTTTGATTTGGTGACTTCTACACCGCAACGGTCGCAGACAATACCCTTATATCTGATTTTCTTGTATTTACCGCAATGACACTCCCAATCTTTGGTAGGCCCAAAAATCTTCTCACAGAACAAACCGTCCAGCTCTGGTTTAAGTGTGCGGTAATTTATTGTTTCAGGTTTCTTAACCTCGCCGTGAGACCATTCCAGTATTTTTTCCGGTGAGGCAAGACCTATACCAATTGCTTCAAAATTAATAATTTCAGACATATTATCCCTCTTGTATCAGACCTTAGTTCTCATCGTCTTCATCGGCATCAGCAGCCATCACAATTTGATTTTCATCTTCTTCATCAGGCTCAAAGTCTTCATCGATTTCGCCTTCTTCGGTCAATTCTCCTGCGGTATAACCTGCAGCAGCCAATTCACCTGCGCCTAAGGATGAGCTTTCCAGCAGATCTTCGAGATCTCTGATTACTCCTTCGGAGGTGCTGATTTCATCACCATCACCTTCCTTGATCTCCATTAACTCATCTTTCTCATCAATGATCCTAACGTCCAGAGCCAAGGATTGAAGCTCTTTAACCAGTACTTTGAATGCCTCGGGCACTCCGGGTTCGGGAATATTTTCCCCTTTAACTATTGCTTCATAAGTTTTAGTTCTGCCCTGAATGTCGTCAGACTTAACAGTAAGAATTTCTTGCAGAGTGTACGCAGCGCCGTAAGCTTCAAGTGCCCAGACTTCCATCTCTCCAAAGCGCTGACCGCCAAACTGAGCTTTACCGCCCAGCGGCTGCTGAGTAACCAGTGAATACGGTCCGATCGAGCGGGCGTGGATTTTATCATCGACCAGATGAAGGAGTTTGAGATAATACATGATGCCTACAGTTATTCGATTTTCGAAAGGCTCTCCTGTACGTCCGTCATATAGAATGGTTTTGCCATCGTCGTCAATATTTGCTTTCTTAAAGGCTTCAACAACATCACCTTCGACTGCTCCATCAAATACCGGAGTAGCAACCTTCCAGCCCAGTTCCTTAGCAGCCAGCCCCAGATGCACCTCGAGAAGCTGACCGATATTCATGCGGGAGGGAACGCCGAGCGGATTCAAAACAATATCCAGCGGTGTGCCATCCGGCATAAAAGGCATATCTTCTTCCGGCAGAATCCGAGAAATTACTCCTTTGTTGCCATGACGGCCAGCCATCTTGTCGCCGACTGATATTTTTCGCTTCTGCGCGATATACACGCGCACCAGTTTGGTAACGCCATGTTTCAGCTGTTCGTCGTCTTCACGTGTGAAGACTTTAACATCAACGATAATACCCGATTCACCATGAGGTACACGGGCAGAAGTATCTCTGACTTCACGTACCTTTTCCCCAAAGATTGCACGATAGAGCCGTTCTTCAGGAGTAAGCTCTGTCTCACCTTTAGGTGTGACTTTGCCGACAATAATATCACCGGCATGAACTTCAGCTCCAACTCTGATGATCCCGTCTTCATCCAGATCCTTGAGGGCATCATCGCCGACATTAGGAATCTCTCTGGTTATCTCTTCAGGACCCAGTTTGGTATCTCTTGCTTCACTCTCATATTCCGTAATATGGATGGAAGTATAGACATCATCGCGCACCAGACGTTCACTGATCAAAATAGCGTCTTCATAGTTGTAGCCTTCCCAGGTCATAAAACCGATCAGGACGTTGCGTCCCAAAGCAAGCTCCCCCTGATCCGTGGAAGGACCGTCAGCAATGATCTCACCGGCAGTTACAGTATCTCCTGCTTTTACCAGCGGACGCTGATTTATGCAGGTACCCTGGTTCGAACGGGTATATTTTGTTAACGCATACTCATCCAGTTTTTTATCTTTTCGGCGTACAGTAATTAAATCGGCAGCTACAAATTCTACAACTCCGTCGTTTGCTGCTATTACGCAAACACCTGAGTCCTTGGCCGCTCTGTGCTCAATTCCGGTACCGATAATGGGAGCTTCGGTTTTAATAAGCGGGACAGCCTGTCTCTGCATATTGGATCCCATAAGCGCCCGGTTGGCATCGTCATTGCCCAGGAAAGGAATTAAGGCAGTAGCCACAGATACCAGCTGCTTAGGAGAAACATCCATCAGATCCACCTTTTCAGGAGGCAGTTCCAGGAATTCGTCAAGATAACGACAGACTACATACTCTGAGAGGAAATGTCCTTCCTCATCTAAAGGCTCGTTCGCCTGGGCAATATTGTAATAATCTTCCTCATCAGCAGTCATATATTGAATTTCACGCGTGACAACACCTTTCTCTTTGTCATAAACGCGATAAGGAGTTTCAATAAACCCATAATTATTTATACGGGCATAGGTAGCCAATGAGTTAATCAAGCCAATATTTGGGCCTTCAGGAGTTTCAATCGGACACATCCTGCCGTAATACGAGGAGTGTACGTCACGGACTTCGAAGTTAGCTCTCTCTCTCGACAGACCACCGGGGCCTAGAGCAGAGAGACGTCTCTTATGCGTCAGTTCAGCCAGAGGGTTGGTCTGGTCTAAGAACTGTGACAGCTGAGAAGAGCCGAAGAATTCTTTAATTGCGGCACTTACAGGCCTGGTGTTGACAATATCCTTTGATTCGGCATTCGTTTTATCAGACAAAGACTGCATACGCTCGCGGATTACACGATCCATCCGTGAAAAACCAAGTCTCATCTGATTTTGCAGGAGTTCTCCTACAGAACGAATACGTCTGTTCCCCAGGTGATCAATATCGTCTATTTTCCCTACACCATATTCAATGCCAATGAAATAGCTGGCTGATGCCAGGATATCGTCAACTGTCAGATGGTGAGGGATCAGGTCCTTGTTACGCTCTTTAAGCAATTTGCCCAGAGTCTCCAGGGGTTCATCTGTCTCCTGGGCTTCTTTGGCTATAGATCTCAAGACTGATGTACGGACCAGCTCAGATATACCTAGCTGCTTAAAGTCGATCTCCGCTAACTCTTCAGCGCTGAAGAAACGCTGCAGATATTCGGAAGCTTTTACTCTCTCATTACCGACTACGCGCAGTTGATGTTCATACTGGACCAGATTCTCTCCGACTATCTGGATAGGGTATATATCCAAGTGATTGACTCCGGCATTTTGGATCTGCCAAGCCATCTCTTTTGTAATAATGTCGTCCTTAAGGACAAGGATTTCGCCGTCTTCATCAATGACATCTGTTGCTGCACGGTGTCCTATCACGCGATCTGCCAAGGACAGCTTTTTATTAAGCTTATAGATGCCAACTTTAGCCAGATCATAACGATTGGCATCAAAGAACATGTTCTGCAGGAAACTCTCAGCGCCTTCACGGGTATAGACCTCGCCGGAGCGGAGCTTTTTGAACATCTCTTGCAGACCATCCATTTCATTGGAACAGCCATCCTTTTGCATTGTGCGCATCAAGGATTCCTCATCGCCAAAAATCTCCTGGATTTCGGCATCAGTACCAAAGCCAAGAGAGCGGAGGAAGATTGTCAAATGAAACTTTCTGGTGCGGTCAATTCTAACCCACAGCAAACCGTTGGCATCAGATTCAAATTCCAGCCAGGCGCCGCGATTAGGAATGATCTGGCCTGTATATAAGGTTGCGTCATTCTTATCTTTTTTCTCACCAAAGTAGGCACCGGGAGAGCGTACAAGCTGGCTTATAATTACTCTTTCCGCGCCATTAATAATAAAGGTACCAGTGTCCGTCATAATCGGAAACTCTCCGATATAGACACTCTGGTCTTTTATTCTGTCGTTCGCTTTGGTATGAAGACGCACATGCACATATAGCTTGGCGGCATAGTTCGCGTCTCGTTCTTTGCACTCCTCAACCGAATAAGTAGGGTTCTCAACATCAAATTCACGGCCGACAAAAGATAATTCAATATCACCTGAGAAATCAGTAATTGGAGAGGCCTCTTCCAGCACCTCTGTTAATCCTTCTTCTATAAACCATCTATAGCTTTCCTTTTGTATCTCAAGTAGATTTGGGATATCAATGATCTCGTCGATCTTTGAATATGATACTCTTTCGGTTCGTCCATAATGAACGGGTTTTACCATCAATGATCACCTCGCGACTAAATCGGCAAACCGATACCGATTGGAGTGACGTCAGAATAACCCGCTCACTTATAATTGCGAGCAGGTTATAACATCACATCTTTACTTCTGCAGATATATCATGGTCATTAGGGGTCTTTTGGGCGCAAAATTAATATCTATATTCACACCTCCAGACTTAGTGACACGTCTAATAATTGTACTATTTTTATAATACCCTTGTCAAGATATAATTTTTATCAATTCAGGTCTGCTTCAACCTCTATTTAATTATGTTGTTAACCATCTGTTTAAGTCGGCGGTTATGTGCTTCAAGCAGCAGTTATAAACTTAAATAGTTGGTCATGAACGCTAAAACAAACTCATTGATATTTACTTGAATCAGCTGTTAACCATTATCGGTCAAGGTGCCAAGGTCAAAAAATGGTTAGCCGAACAAAGTCTTCAGAAAGCCGTATTTGCCTACCATGTTACTGCCAAAGTTTTTTCTGGTAACAGTAATCTCACTTAGAAGGTCTTCACGCCATTCCTGTACTTGCTCATCCAGCAGTCGGCTGCTTGTCGCGTCTTTCCATAATTCTTCTCCCTCTGATCCGATGTAATAGATCAGGTGATATCCAAACTGTGACTTAACCAGCCCGACATCACCTTCCTTGCGTTGCGGATCCAAAGCCCAGGTCTCGTATTGCTCATCAAAGGAGCCTAAGCTTATGTCCTCGTAGATGCCACCGTCTTGGGCGTTACCATCCATACTGTACTCTTTTGCCAGCTCGCTGAAGGTTTCTTCTGTCTTCTCTCCGGCGTTATATTCTGCCAACACATCTTCTGCCCGCAATTTTAGCTCAGCGTCCGAAATTTCTTCTGCTCCATCGTCCATAAAGAGAATGTGTCTTGTGCTAAATGGCTTGACATTCTGGCGAGAACGGTCTTCAAACTGAACTACAATAAAGCTCTTAAAAGTCTGAGGCGCAGATGCTTCTGCTCCATCTTCCTCGAGCATTGTCACACCTGCAGAGGCAGACTCTAAAACTGCTATGTCTCCTGACTCGCGCTCTGAAGCAAACAGCCAGTTTCTCAGCTCATAATTTTCAATATTGCCATAAGTCCTGAAGGAATGATCAAATAACTGCGGTTCATTAAGAAGACCATCTTTCGTCTGATTATTCTCCACATTCTCTATAGCACTCTCGAAAAATTCCTTGCCGGATTCGAGGTCTGTTTGCATTTTTTCTGCCTGAGCTTTGGTCTGTTCTTCAATTTTCAACTTAGCGGCGTCATCGATATCTGCAGAGTGCTCCGCTACAAATTCAACTGCCTTATATGCAACCATGTCATAAAGGTTTTTGTTTTCTTCATAGATCTCTTCCAGCTCTGACTCTTCAATATCTATGCTTTCTCGGTATTCCTCCATATATAAAGCGGCATAATAACTAACTTCATAGAAATTTTCCAACTCTTCGTATCTGCTGCCTGGGCCATAAGTCACCTTGAGCATTGTCGGGGCCGTCATATTGTATGCTTCAGCACTTTCCTCTACCTGGATCTTCAACTCGTCCAAACTGGATGTAAGAGTTTGCTGAGCTTCCTCTGTTAGCTCAAAACCATTCCTTTTACCCTCTTCGTAAAGAGACAGAGCATTCGTCCACTCACCTATAGCAGAATTTCTGATGAATTCTCGATAATTATTTGCGTTTTCGTCATCAAAATCCAGCTCCGTATCAAGCATTTGCTGCCCCTGCTCTGTAAAGACATTGCCCATATTCCACATATTGGGATTGACTGCCTGCATGCCGAATACAGTATTAATATCTGCCACAGAAAGCTTCGTATCTCCGATAACAGCTGCAGTAACAGAGCGCTGCATGATACCGGTCGACAATAACAGCCACAATACTAAAGCAACGATTATAATAAGGGCGGCGACAATACCCGCAATCCTGCCAACCAGACTGTAGCCCCTGATGCGCTTCTTCTGACCAGAGCTGTCCTTTTGCTTGGAAAGACGTTCTTTTCGCTCGGATCGAGCAGTTTCTGTCTTCCAGGTGTTTTCCTCTTTTTTTCTCATTTTTCCCTCAACTCAAACAATGTGTCTGCCAGACACTTTAGTAGTTAACAGTACATCCGTTTTTATACAAAAATATATTATAGCAGATTTATTCCAAAGTAACAGGGGGCTTTTTTTCCGGTAATACCTGCAGGTGCACAAGTTTTATGCGATTATCCTGGACTTCTACAACGCGAAACTTACCTCTGTTAATAGTAATTTCGAGATTCTCCCCTTCTTCCGGAATACGGTCCAGATGAGCGATTATCATACCTGCTACGGTATCGTAATCGTCTTTGGGCAGAACTATCTGACAGGCATCCTCGACCTCTTCCAATTCGACGCTGCCATCCAATTGCCATTCATCATCACCTATACGAACAATGGATATATCCTGCTCATCATATTCATCTTCAATTTCACCTACAATCTCCTCAACAATGTCTTCCAGAGTTACTACCCCCGCAGTACCGCCATATTCATCTATGACCACTGCCATTTGGATTCTGTTCTGTTGCATCTCCTGAAACAGATCCTTTATAATTCGGGATTCCGGTGTAAAGATCGGCTTGCGCATTAGTTTCTCCACTTTGAAATCATTGCCATTTTCCTCGTAAAGCCACCTCAAAATATCCTTTGAGTGGACAACGCCGACAATATTGTCAATCGTCTCACTGTAGACCGGATAGCGGGTGTATTGGTCTTCACGTACCTTTGCCATAACCTCCTCGAAACTGTCAGTTACGTTAAAAGCGGAAAGATTGGTTCGGTGAGTCATGATCTCACCGGCACTCTTATTGTCGAAGTCAAAAATATTCTCAATCAGATCCTGATCTCGCTCCATAATGTGACCGGCATCTTTACTGGCGCTAAGAATCATGCGCAAATCTTCTTCCGTGGCAGCAGTGACCGCTTCCATATTTTCGAGTTTGAACAAGTGTGCCATTTTAGATCCTAAAAATATTCCCAGTTTGGATAAAGGCAGAACGGGCAAAGTAATAATTTTATAAAAATATACGCCTCTGTAGCTGACGGCTTCTGCTTTGACTCTGCCCTGTTGTTTAGCAAAGGAGTCACTAATCACATAGATGAAGAAGAAAGATAATATGACAAGTACCGCAACAATCAAAAAGCGTAACGCACCTGTTAGGTGAGATATTGAAGGAAGGAGATAATTGAATATCCCGTAGGCCGAGCTGATTGCAAATAATGAGAGATATACTATGCGGGCAGCGTGAATCCGACCAACAAAGCGGCCCGGAAGGCCGGTTTCACGTACCAACATGCGAGCAGCTAATGATCCGCTCTCAGCCTTTTCTTCCAGCTCGTGATCATTCAAGGCTATTACAGCAGCTTCGAAAGCTGCGTAAAAAGCGTAAACCAGTAGAAATAAACAGGCAAGCAGCAAAAACTGCCACCCGTTTTCAAAAAATAGTGTCATAGATAATCGGGGATCTCCCCCAGGATCGGCAAGGGCCAGTTCTGTCACCTGATCTCCTTAAGTAAAGTAAATCCGCTCAGTATTTCGTGCAAACAGTTATTTGCAGCGCTCAACAGATCATTCCTCTTCCCTATGAGCTTCGGCGATAATCTTATCCGAAACAAATTGAGGGGCTTGCTCGTAGCGGGCAAACTCAATATTGTACCACCCACGCCCCTGAGTCATAGATTTCAGATCTGTGGAATACCTCAGCACCTCAGATGTTGGCGCCTCCGCTTCCACAATTTGAAAACCCTGATTCTCGCTATCCGGGTTAATGCCCAGAATGCGGCCGCGGCGCTTGTTTATGTCGCCCATTATATCACCCAGGTAATCATCCGGTATATGAACTGACAGCTTGCTGATTGGCTCCAATAATACCGGATCAGCCTGGGGCAAACCTGCTCTGTAGGCTAAGCGGGCTGCTAACTTGAATGACATCTCATTAGAGTCAACCGAGTGATAGGAACCGTCAACTAACGTCGCTTTGATCCCTACAACCGGATAATTTGCTAAAGGTCCCTCATCAATGGCTTCCATGAGACCTTTTTCGACAGCAGGGAAATAACCCTTCGGAACTGCTCCGCCCACAATCTCTTCTTCAAAGACCAGACCGTCCGACTCAGTTGGCTCAAAGACAATCCATACATCACCAAACTGACCGTGACCGCCTGTCTGTTTCTTATGGCGTCCCTGTACTCTGACTTGTTTTCTTATTGTTTCACGATAAGCGACACGGGGTTCGGAGAGCACTGATTCCACACCATATTTAGTCTTTAATTTGTTGGTTAACACATCCAGCTGTACTTCGCCCAGACCGGATAAGAGAAGCTGCTTGGTCTCAGGATTGTTCTCGATCGTGAAGACTTTGTCTTCATCAGCTAATCTGGCCAGTCCTTGCATGATCTTATCTTCTTCACCCTCTGTGACAGGAGAAATAGCCATCGTCAGACTGGGTTCAGGAATAATTGGCGGGATAATCTTAACTTTGCAACTGTTCTCACAGAGAGTATCGTTAGTCTCACTTTCATTGAGCTTCGTTACTGCTCCAATATCGCCTGCGACAATTCCGGCTTCAGCGGCAATTTGTTTCTTGCCCCTAAGGTATGAGAGGCCATTGACACGCTCATCTGTTTCTTTATTCGCATTGAAGACAGTCCCGGAACTCGGGAAGGTGCCTCGATATACTTTGAACATGGATATGCGCCCCACAAACGGGTCAACAATTGTCTTAAAAATGTAGGCTGCCAGCTTGCCGTCAGGATCAACGGCAAGTTCTTCTTCCGCTCCATTAACAAGAGCTTTTACAGGAGTTGTATCCAGAGGAGTAGGCATATAATTGGCAATCGCATCCAAGGTGAAGCTCACGCCAAGATTACTTTGTGCTACCCCCGCAAACACCGGCCATATTGAACCTGTCAGGATAGCATGGCTTAAACCGGAATTTTGCTCCTGGGGAGTAAAAGCTTCTCCTTCAAAATACTTCATCATTAAGTCTTCATCGCTTTCAGCGATTTGTTCCTGCAATTGATCATAGAACTGATCCACCGTATCTGACAAAGCATCCGGAATTTCAGTTTTATTCATCTTGCCTTTATCAGCAAATGTGTAGGCTTGTTTGGCCAATACATCGATTAATCCTTTAGCCTCCTCACCCTCAACAATCGGCAATACCAGAGGAACTATCTTGCTTCCGTATGCCTCCTGCAGATCTGCAAGGGTTTTATCAAAACTGGCATTCGGCTCATCCAGACGGTTAATGAAGAATGATATCGGACGGTTTTGTTTTTCTGCCTGGCGTACTGCTTTTTCAGCACCAACCGCCAGACCATCTTTAGCGCTCATGACTATCAGGATTGAGTCACTAACCCTGAAGCCCTGGATCTGTTCTCCTAAAAAGTCAAAATCGCCCGGTGTATCCAGCAGATTAATTTTCTTGCCCTGCCATTCGACAGCGGCGTAAGACAGATTGATGGTCATTCCACGGCGTATTTCTTCTGCGTCAAAGTCAGTGACAGTATTTCCGTCATTGCTTCTGCCCATCCGCTCAATAGCTCCGGCATTATATAATGCCGCTTCTACAAAAGCCGTCTTACCGGCTCCGCCATGACCTGCCAAGGCAATGTTTCTGATATCAGCTGCTTGATATTGTTTCATCAGCTACCCCCCGCTCAATGATTGTTTATTGTCCAAAAAGGGGCAGCATTATTACTTCCCCGATTAAACATGCGAATAATATTATATAGTCTGCAGGTGAATTTAACAATATCGCCCTCTGCGTATCTCTAAGCCTTTTCGGTTTTTCTGTCTTTCTTTCTTTCTGCAGCCCTGACTTTGGCGTTTGGTATGGACAGTCCTGCGAAATTGCTGGTTATAGCTGAGGCAGGACAGATATTAATACAATTCCGGCACCTTATACATTCAGGACTGTTATGTTCGGTGATCGGATCAATATCCATCGGACAGACCCTTGCACATATACCACAATCAATACACTTCGTAGCGTCAAGGCCAAAGCGATAAAGGCTGACAGGATGAAAAATACCCAGGATAGCGCCCAGGGGACAAATATAACGACAAAAGAAACGGGTAATGAAAATCGAGGCAACTACCGTAAGTATCGCCAGCAATAGTTTCCAGGAGAAGAGGACGCCAACAAGAGACCTCAGACCGGTATTAACCAGAAGCAGCGGCAAACCTGCCTCTATCGTACCGGCAGGGCAAATATATTTGCAAAACAAAGGTGACCCGAGGTTATATTCATTTACTAAAATTGAAGGCAGCAGAAGTACCAGAAGAACCAATATCAGGTATTTCAGATAACGCAAGGGACGGTCCAGCTTCAGCTCGATTTTCTTCTTCCGGATCTTAGCTAAAAGGTCCTGAAGAAAACCGAAAGGACAGAGCCAGCCACAGTAGAATCTACCCGCTAAAATTCCGAACACTGCCAATAAACCGGCTACAAAAAAGCTGAAATTAAAACCCGGATGATTATTGACAGCTTGCAGCGAGCCGATCGGACAAGAAGTAAGGGCTCCCGGACAGGAGTAGCAATTAAGTACCGGCAGGCAGATCTGTTTGCTGTTACCGGTATATATAGAGCCGCTGACGAAGCCCTTGAGATTGCCATTAATGGCCAGCGCACCCACTGCCTGAATCAAATGTCTTCTGTTAACCTTCCTGGCCATGCTTAACCTAAACCTATGCATTCCAGGCATATTCTGATCGCCTTTACGAGAACAGTGCGCACTTCCTGACGGTTAATCCCCACTATAATGAAGCCCGCAGCAATAAGCAGACCGGTTATCCTGATTAACCAGATATTGCGTTCTGACCACTTAAGCTGTCTTTTATTGTTAGATTTTTCCATCCGGCTCCTTTAGAGCAACTTCCTGTTTCAGCAGTTAAATGCTGCAGCTGCATACTAATTATATGATTAATTATTTTTCTTTGCTGCCTGTGTGCTGTCTGTGTGCTGCCGAATATTATAATAGTGCTATTCCCCTGCTAAGAATCGTCACAGCATTATTCAGTTGCCTCTGCCGAAGGCAAAATAGAATAATCTGTCTCCAGACCATTCGTATGCTCTGCCTGGAAATCGATGACTTCTTGCAGATTGGGAATTGAAGCAGCCGCACCTGCCCTCATAACACAGATGGCACTGGCAGCTGTGGCCAGGGTAAGTGCCTTCAATATTGAATCTCCTGAAAGCACCGAACCCAAAAAATAACCATTGAAGGTGTCACCTGCCGCTGTGGTGTCTACTGTCTCTACCTGATAAGCTGAGCTGCGAAAATAGTACTCTCCGTCTGTAACTAATGACCCCGACTTTCCCAGTGTAAGAACATGTGTAGTATCAGGATATCGTCTGCTCAACACGGAGGCGATAGCAAGCGGGTCTTCCTCACCCGTCAAAGCGGCAGCTTCAACTTCATTAACCATCAGCCAATCAAGCAGATGAAGCGGATAGGACAGAACGGCAGAAGTTATAGGTGCGGCATTGAAAGCAATGCGGAGCCGGCGTCTCGCTGCTTCATTAATAATTTCCGGAATCAGATTAACTTCATTTTGGAGTAAAATCGTGTCTCCCGGCTCAAAGTGATGCAGAACTTCATCGATATATTCCAAGGTCAGAGTTCTGTTTGTACCTCCGTAAATTAATATACTGTTCTCGCCCGATTTGCTCACTTGAATAATTGCATGGCCTGTTTCCAGTTCACTCTTGCGGCGGATTAAAGAGGTATCAACGCCGTTGCTGATCAGTTCTGCAAGCAGCAGATCGCTCTCACGGCCGACAATGCCGGCATGGAAAACTTTTTTCCCCGACTTGGCAAGTGCTATAGACTGGTTAAGGCCTTTACCGCCTGCCCTTAGCACTAAGTCATCCGCTTCCATGGTTTCACCGGGACGTACAAAGCGCTCAACCCGATATGAATAGTCGAGATTTAAAGATCCTAGACATAATATGCGCATACCGGTCTCCTTACAAAACGGCTAGAACCAAATCTCCACGTAGTGATTCTTGCCGGGAGTCAGTACGAATTCTGACGCAGATTCAACTTCAGTGCCGTTAATATAAGCCAGCAAAGGCACAATCTGAGGGAACTCAATCTTTGCTTCTTGCTCCTGGCCGGGGATAAAAACAGCTGCGTAATTGTCAGTGATGCGAAAATCCTCAAAGGGTCCCTTTGCATCAGAGACAAAGACCGGCTCTCCATCTATTCTGACCTCTGTGTTTGTGCCCAATTTAAGATCTACTTTGCCGAAATGTGTTTTCAGACTGTTGATTATCATATTCTCCTGATTGAAAGCGCCGAAATTCAACCCTCCCAGCTCGCTGGAGTCAACAAAATTAAACACCCACATCAAAGGCAGCAGAGCGCCCCAGCCATAAAAAGGATCAGAATCAACGCTCTTTCCCAGACCTGTAAATGTATCGTAATTCTCATAACAGGCTCTTTCATTTTCAAATGCATTAGTGAATACTTCAGCACTCTTTTCAGCTAATAAATTCGCCTCACGGGCGTAACCATAACGTTTCAAGCCAATATAGGCAAAGAAGTTCAGAGGCGGCCACATGCGTCCGCGCCAATAGACATTATCATGCACAGCTTCGTCTTTTGCCCAGATGGAAGGCAGTGGAGCCTTTGTCCAAAATTCATCTTCATTAAAAATATGCTTGATGAGAATATCCGCCCGTTCTTTATCAGGTATTCCGGCCGCGAGAGGATAAAAACTCGTAGGAGAGGGACTGGCAAACTCACCGCTCCATAAACGGTTTGCATAGATTCCTCGTTCCTCATCCCAAAGCACTTGATTAATTTTTTCTTTATGCAGCTGCAGACTATCCGACAATTCCGCAGCTATTTTATCTTCACCCAATACTCTCGCCATCTTGGCTAAAGACTCCGCATCCAGTACCAGAAGGCTGTTAAGTGTGATATCTTCCATATCAAGTGTTTCTGCCTCTGGTACGTATTTAGCTGTGTCATACATAGGGCTGTTATCCATGGCGGCCTCATCTTTGCAGGCTAGTTTGGTTTGTTTATAGTGGCCGTCACCACAGTTCATAGAGCTGCCATATTCAAGCACCCCATTTTTGTTGCCATCTCGCTTACGAAACCACCATTTATGTGCTTCGTATAATGTATCGAAGACTCTCATGAGCATATTGCGGTCGTGCGTCAGCTCATAATATTTCCAGACAATAAATGCAAAAACAGGCGGTTGTGATCTGTCCACCCATTCTGTGAAAGCGGACATTAGACAAGCCAGATTTCCCCCTGGGACGACATTATCCATTGCTGCCTTCAGATTGTTCTCACCCATCTGCCAATCGCCTGACCAGGTCGCTATCAAGGCGTGGTAGAAGACATCATCCAACCAGCGAAACCAGCCGCCGAATTTTTTGTCTATCCAGAAACGAGTCAAAGAAGTAAATACAATTCCGTTATGCTGATCAGCAATCGCATTCCAGGCCATAACATCGCGAAGCGCCTCGGCGCAACTGGAGAATCGTCCTTCCATACCCAAGGCTTCCTGCAGACATTCCTTGATCTCTGACAGATCTTCTTCATCAAGTTCCAATGCCTCTTTTGCCTTATCTGCGGCCGTAAGGGGGTGGTTAGTTACTGCTACGGAGAAATCTATAACAGGTGTTTCTTCTAAATTGAAAGTGCTGTTCAAGTAATTTGCTTCGGCTGAATCTGTAAAGGGAGCATAATATCCGTGCTTGACCATCTCTTCTCCCATATAAGAACTGTTTTTTGCAAGGCAATGCCGAACAGGTGTATCGGCGAAGGCAATTCCGAAATAATAGCTGCGATATTTCAACTCATATCCTTCTTCTTGTCTTTTTACGCCTTTGCTATCAATATTGGTGGAAACTTTCTTAACTGTGCCGCTATCTGCAAAGCCATCCTTTGCCTCGCCGGGTTTTTCTTGATCTTGAAAACCAAAGGCTAAGGTAGGCATAAATCTCAGACCCCACTCTCCGGAATGCACTACTTCCAGTCTTCCCCGGACTGTCCAATTATCTGTTTTCCAATACTGAAGTTGTAAAGTAGTGCCTGCGTGCTCCATGGTCAGCCGTAAATAGCGGCCGGCAAAATCATGTTCATACAGCTTGATTTTGTCAGAAAAAGGAAACTCGGAATATTCTCCGCTGGCAAAACTGTATGCTCCGGGAACAATTTCAAATCCGGCAGGCAGAAACATCATAATAGCGGGACTGTTGCTGCTCCAGGTATTAAAGTATCGATCTGCTGAGATATTGTACATTTCACCCTCCAAATTATCGCCGGGCAAATAAGCAACCCTGCGAAATATGACGGATCAGCTCCGGGTCACCGGGAAAGCTGCCGCAAATGACACTTCCCAACCCAGTTCATCACCAATTTCAATCATCGTTCCTTCACGTGACAGGACTCTCATGTTTAAAGTCAGGTCATTATTTCGTAAAGTCACTCTGGTAGTAGTACCTTGGAATAGGATTTCCGTTACTTCTCCCCGTCCCATGCCTTCCCCGGCATTAACCGGGAAAATGTTTTCTTCCTTAATTAAGACACGCAGTTCTGTACCGGCCGGAAATTCTTTCAATAACGGAATTTTGAAACCGTTTCCTACTGCATAACCATTATTATAGACAGCACTGAGAATATTTGAGTTCCCGATAAATTCTGCAGCGAACTCAGAATCAGGCCGTAAATATACCTCAGCAGGCACATTGTCTTCTGCAATCTGACCTTGATCCAAAAGCAAGACACGGTCTGCCAGGGCAAGCGCCTCACCTTGATCATGCGTAACAAAGACAGTTGTAATTTCTGTCTCTCGTTGTATGCGCAATACTTCCTCCTGCATGTGCTCTCGTATTCTTCGGTCAAGAGCAGACAATGGTTCATCCAGAAGCAATATATCCGGTTCATACACTATGGCGCGCGCCAAAGCTACCCTTTGCTGCTCACCGCCGGACAGATCTGTGGTTGATCTTTTTTCATATCCTTTGAGCTTTACAGTCTCCAGAGTTTCTCCCACACGATCTCTGATCTCGGATTTACTTATTTTGCGAAGACGCAGAGGATAGGCAATGTTCTCGTAAACATTCATATGAGCGAACAAAGCATAACTCTGGAATACCATTCCGACATTGCGCTTTTCGATTGGATCTTTACTAATATCCCTTCCCGAGATCAGGACAGCACCCGCATCTTGTATCTCAATGCCGCTGATAATCTTGAGCAAAGTAGATTTGCCGCTGCCGGAAGCCCCTAACAGTGCTAAAAACTCTCCACTCCCGGCTCTTAAGGAAATATCCTTAAGCACCTCTTTGCTGCCAAAGCTTTTACTAATATTTCTCAGTTCCAAATCAGCCATTTAGCAATTCCTTTGAATATTTGATCTCAATCTGTGCAGGGATCAGCTCCGCCAGCAAAACAATGGCCTCATTAAAGATGGGAAGGCTGGCCGCGCAGGCATCCGGGACGATGGTAACCGGCAACCCCAGATCAACTGCTGTCATCATCGTCGACAAAACACAAAATTCGGTTTGCACCCCGGTGATAAGAATTTCATCATATTGCTCAGTCAGCAAATATTCCCTCAGCCGGCCGGATTCTAATGCTGAATATGTATATTTATCAAAAAGTTGATGAGGAATGCTTGCCAATTCAGGTAAGAGCAATATACCCTCCGGATCAGAATTAACATCGGCATTTACTTCATTGTAAGACTTCCAGCGTCCGGGAGGGTTATCAAAGGGCAGATGTCTGGTGAAAAGTCTGTTCTTGTATTTCCCGCACAGATTCACGATATTTTCAGCCACAGTCTCTAAACCCTCTGTTTCCCAGGCACCTCCGGCAGCATAAACTCTTTGCATATCAATAACCAATAAGGCAATCTTCATCTAAAGCTCCTCCAGAAACTTCCCCTCTTTGCCCCGACCTAATCTGTTAACTACTAGAACAAGTGCAATAGACAATAGTGCCATGATCGTAGCCAGTGCGTTTATGTCAGGTTTATACCCGACTCTGACCAAGTTATATATCTCCATAGGCAGAGTTCTGACGCCAAAGGGAGCCAGATAGTACTGAATAACAAAATTATTGAAACAAACCATGAACGCCATAAGTGAAGATGCCAGCAGAGCAGGCAAAATTCCCGGAAGCACTATCGTAAACAGCGTTCTTCCATTACTTGCACCCATTGTTCTGGCTGCATATTCTATGTTTCTGTCCAAAGCCATTAACGCGGGATAGACTAAAAGTACAACATAGGGCAAAACACATATGCAATTGCCAAGGAACATGCCCGGGTAGGACCTTCCTAAGCCGACAAAATTGAATATCATCAACAATGCGACACCCAGTACAAGCCAAGGTATAACTACGCCAAGATTCAGCCAGGCAATAAAACTTTGAGCCCATTTGGGCTTCATCCTGCGCAACCCTAAACTTGTCAGCAGACCAACAACGGATACAGTGCATGTCACGAGGAAAGAAAACCAGATGGATAACCAGGTCGCCCTGCCCAGGTTTCTGCTGGAAAAGAGCAGTTCATACCACCTGGTAGAAAACTCAAAGGGCAATGTGCCGTATTGAGAAGAGTTGAAGCTCATTACCATTACCACGATAATGGGCGAGAAAATAAAAATATAGGTCAGCACCATTATGAGTCTTAACCAAGGACTTTGCTTCATAGACGCCTCCCTGCAAAATATCGTATTGATCTTTGGATAACGAAAGTTACAGCTGAAATTACCAATAAGAAGAGAACGCAAAGTGCGCAGCCTCTGCCCAAGTTCAAAGATACGGAGAAATTAGAGTCGATCAATGATCCGATCATCATGCCGTTAGTTCCTCCGGCAAGATTAGATTCGACAAAACTGCCGGCTACCGGGATAAAGACCAGGATGATTCCGGATAGAAGTCCCGGGGAGGTCAGAGGTAAGATTACATCAAAAAAAACCCGTCTGCGGCCGGCACCCATGCTTCTTGCTACCGCTATGATATTATCGTCGATCTTCGACATTGATGAATACAGTGTCAAAACCATATAGGGAAGGAATTGATAAAGCAAGATTAAATAGACAGCAAAATTACTGTACAATGCTGAGCGAGTAGGATCAGCGCCGAATATTGATAAAAAGCTCATTACCGGACCGCGTGACTGGAGCATTACCATTATTGAATAGATCAGGAGCAGCTGCGAGGTAAAAAAAGGAATAATTATCAGTATTATCAGAGTATTGCGCCACCTCGGTGTAACAACTTTCGCAATTCCATACGAGACAGGATAAGCGATGACAATAGCACTTAAAGTAACGAAAAAGGCAATCAGCAGAGATTTGATCATAAGGGGGCCGAAGAGACCCCTCTCATAAATATTGATGTAATTGCTGAAACTCAGGTCGCTGTTTATGCTGATCTGATTGCCTGTAATCAGACTGAATAACAATAATAAAGACAAAGGCAAAAGGACAAGTGACAGCAACATCCCGGCTCCTGGCAGCATAAGCAGCCAAGTTTTTATCCTAGATTTTGTCATCCCATTCTCCTCAAAAAATAATTCTTACTAGCGGTAGAAAGTTATGGTTATCATCCTTTGCCGGATAAATCAGTTTGCAGCTTTAACTTCGTTCCATATGTCCAGCCAGGCTTCATTAACCTCCGGAGAGAGCTCTTTTTGAAAAGCTAAAATTTCAGGCAGCTCAGTAACGTACAGAGCTTCTTTAACTTCATCGCTTAATACCTCAAATACTTTATTATTAGTAGGGATCGGAGGCTGAGCTTCCAGATCGGCAGCATATGTGGACTGAAACTCTACCGATGTCATCCAGTCAATCCATTTGTAAGCCAGATCTTCGTTAGGAGCGTTCCTTGGAATGCTCCAGTAATCAACCCATGCGACTGTACCCTCTTTAGGATAAATGTATTCCATTTTCTGGCCTGTGGCATTAAGCTGCGTGGCAGCACCTGACCAGACACTTCCCATCACTACCTCCCCTGCGGTGTATGGGTTAGCGAATGAATCATAACTGGACCAAAATAATCTGGCGTTTTCTTTTAGCTCTAACAGCACTGTCTTAATTTTGTCAAGATCAGGATTCTCAGGATCTTCGCCGCTATATAATGCGGCAATCATGACTGCAGTTGTATGATCATCAAAGAAAGCAATTCTGTCTTTATAAGCAGGATCCCAAAGCGCCGCCCAGGAATCTATTTCTTCATCAACAGCATCCGGATTGTAGCCCAGTGAGGTCGTCCCCCAGGTCCAAGGCACACCAAGCACATTGCCGTCCTCATCTTTTATATCTTCAACTGTACACAAGTCTTCACGTAAATCCTTGTAGTTTTCCAGCTTACTGGTATCCAAAGGCGTGAACATGTCTTCTCTTTTGCCGATTGCAACATAAGACATATTGGGCAGGCATACATCAATCTCACCGATACCGCCTTGTCTCAGCATATTAAGCAAAGCTTCCTCAGAATCAAAATACTGATGGACAATTTCACAGTTATTTGCTTCTTCAAATTCGCGGATAGCATACTCTGCGTCAGAGCCGTATCCTTGCCAATTTGCCACAACTAGTTTTCTTATTTCACCGGGATCTGTAGTTTCCTGCCCTGTACCGTCAGGCACAGTTGCTTCACCATTGTCCGCCTGGCAGGCTGTTGATAGCAGCAAAATCATAGCTAACAATATTACCAATAGTCGTTTCATTGCGGTTTCCTCCATTGAAAAGCTATTTTCTCATATTTATTTTGGTTAGTTGTATTTGCTTTCTACAGCATTATGAATCTTCAGGCTGGCTGGGAATTGCTCTTTCTCTCTGCGGAGTAAAATAATTCGCACCATATACGCCTATGAGAATAATTATACCACCAAATATCATGCTGGCGTTCAGCCGCTCGTTCAATATAAACACTCCGGCTAAAACTGTAGTCAGAGTAGTCAGACTGGAAAAAGAAACATTTCTGTTCAAGCCGATTACTGAAATGCTGTAGTGCTGACCCAAATAGGCGATAACAGAGGAAAGAACACCCAAATATAAAACAGCAATCAAGAACTCTTTGTCCTTGAAGGGAAGCTTAAGCCACTCCTCAACTGTACCCGCTGCCAGATTTCGCATCAGAGCTGCTCCGCCAAAGCCGATAAAGCCGACGAGCATCATGACAAAAGTTTTCTCAGCACTGGAATATTCGCAGTATTTCGCCGAGAGAGAATAACAAACCGCAGCACTGAAGACAGCTGCAACCAGCACCAAATAGCCAACGACATTAAACTTTATACCGCCGATGCTCTGGCCAAGCACAATAACCATCACACCTGCAACCGTCAGAACAATAGAAAACGCTTGTTTTCCGGTAGGGATCTGCTTAGCGACAGGAATACCGATAAGCATGGCTGCGATCGGGATTGTCGCGATAAGCAGGCTGGTTTCAGTAGCAGAGGTGTAATATAAAGCAATCGACTCCAACGTAAAGAAAATCAGCGGCTCAGCTATGGCTATCGCTATCAAAGGCCCGATCTTTTTGCCCTTGAAATCAATTTTGAATACATTGAAGGCGATTAAAATTGAGAATGTCAGAAAAGCGACAAAGAATCGCCAGCTCAGCAGATTGAGAAAATTAATACGAACAACAATTGTACGTGTAAATAAGAAACTAAAGCCCCAGATCACTCGGGTTATTAAGGTAGCGGCAATGGCACTGCCCTGTTTTTCTTTCATCGAGATTGCTCTTTAGATTTTTCTCGCGTGCTGGTAAAGTAATTTGCACCGTATACGCCAGTCAGGATAATGATTCCGCCAATTATCATGCTGGCATTAATTTTCTCGTGCAAGATAAAGACACCAGCCAAAACAGAGGTCAGCGTAGTCACGCCGGAAAAAGATACGCTGCGATTCAAACCAATGACTGAAATGCTGTAGTGCTGCCCCACATAACAGATAACTGAAGCCAGCAAGCCCAGATATAAGATAGATATTAAAAACTCTCTGTCCTGAAAGGGCAGCAAGAGCCATTCCTGTACTGTCCCCGCAGCAATGTTCTGCACTAAAGCTGCGCTGCCAAAGCCGATGAAGCCTATAACCATCATAGCTAAAGACTTCTCGGCGCTGGAATACTCATCATGCTTCGCCGAGAGGGCGGAGAATATCGCTCCGCTGAAGACAGCAACCAGCAATACAAGGTAACCTATGATGTCAAAACTTATCCCTTCTATGCTCTGCCCCAAAATAATCACTGCCACACCGACAACAGACAAGATAATTGACAGTGCCTGTTTCTTTGTTGGGATCTGTTTAGCGATAGGGATACCGACTATCATGGCAGCTATCGGAATAGTAGCGATCATCAGACTAGTCTCGGTAGCAGATGTACGTTGAATACCGATAGATTCCGCTGTGAAGAAAATAATCGGCTCAGCTATGGCAATCTTCAGCAAGGGCATGAGTTTCTTGCCTTTGAGATTAATCTTAAATACTTTGAAGGCGATCAGAAGCAGAAAAGCAGCCAAGGCTATAAGAAAACGCCAGCTTAGAAGATTGAGAATAGGAGTACGCACGACAACACTGCGCGTAAACATAAAACTGAAACCCCAGATCACACAAGTGACCAGGGTTATCAAAACAGCTCCCGCTTGACGTTTTTTCATGCTCAACTAATCAACCCTCCCGGGAGCGGCGTGACTCTCCGCGATGAAGCACTAAATGCATACTTGAAACAACCCTCCCGAGAGCGGCGTGACCAAAACCATTGCTGATAATTTCAGCAAACAGGCTGGTCCTTTGTAGCAGTAAATGCTTCAATAAGAGGGCTTTGTCCGAAATAATCAATTTGCATGGCATTTTTCACATCGTGCAGAGTCCCGGCCGCCTTAATCCTGGCTTTAGCTGTACCTTTTTCGAGGATATCTACAACCTCGGGGATACGCTCACGCCATTTCAAGCGGCTCTCCCTGATGGGCCCCAGTTCAGTTTCCAGAACTTGTACTAAGAACTTCTTAACCTTGACATCTCCCAAACCGCCTCGCTGATAATGCGACTTCAGTTCAGATAAATTCTCATATTCCGGTAAAAATTCATTAAAATGCTGATCTAAGGCAAAGGCGTCCAAATATGTGAAGACCACATTTCCTTCTATCTTGCCCGGATCAGAAACACGAATATGGTCAGGATCCGTGTACATGCTGTTAACTTTCTCTTTGACTTCCGCTGCCGAGTCCGACAAATAAATACAGTTGCCAAGAGATTTCGACATTTTAGCCTTGCCGTCTGTTCCCGGCAGGCGTGACCAGATTTTTTTCTCCGGCAGGAGAATATCGGGCATCACCAGTGTATCGCCATAGACAGAATTGAACTTATGTACTATCTCACGAGTCTGTTCCAGCATGGGCGCCTGATCTTCACCGACAGGAACTGTCGTTGCCTTGAAAGCTGTAATATCAGCAGCCTGGCTGACAGGATAAGTAAAGAAACCTACCGGTATGCTCTGATCAAAAGCGCGCGCTTTAATCTCGGTCTTAACTGTAGGATTGCGCTCCAGACGGGCTACAGTAACCAGATTCATATAATAGCAAGTCAGCTCAAAAAGCTCCGGTATTTGTGACTGAATGAGAATGACAGATTTTTTTGGATCTATGCCCACAGCCAGATAATCAAGAGCAACTTCCAGAATACTCTCTCTGATTTTTCCCGGATCTTCCGCATTATCAGTCAGTGCCTGAGCATCAGCGATCATTATATAAATTTCAGAAAATTCACCGGAATTTTGCAATTCTACCCGGCCTCTGAGTGATCCTACATAATGCCCCAGATGCAGGCGACCTGTCGGACGGTCTCCAGTTAGAATTATTTCCCCCATCAGTTCTCCTCCAGTTTGTACATCGCTCAAGATAATCTGTTCAGCGTTCTGACTGCTTGCTATACATTGCTCAGGAGAACTTGATCAGAATTCTTACTGCTTACTGCACATTATTCAACTTTTTGTTCAGTGTTCATCGAATGCACATCGCTCCGATAAGCCTGACATTTATTGTATCATTGCTGTTCATGTTTTCTAGCAAAGACTTTCAGCTCAATTTTGAAGAGTATAGCTAATCATTGTGACCCCGATTCTGCAAAACTGAAGCAAACACTGAGCCGGCCATAATACAAAAAGCGCTGAAATAAAGCCATAAAATAAGCATTATAATACCGCCGAGTGAGCCATACACATTAGCATAGTTGGCAAAATTTGTTACATACATGCTGAATAGATAAGAGATAAGTATCCAGCTGACACTGGCTACAATCCCGCTTACCCAGGCCTTGCCAAATCCCGGTCTTTTCCCTTTGGGGAAATAAGGGCCATAGCGATATAGAAATGCCAAGCCCAGTGAGAGAATTACGAGAGGAATCAAAGTGAGCGTATAATCCCATATTGTTTTAGCGAGATCTCCCCAGGAAAAATAGTCTGACAGATATGAATAGATTACTCCGCCAAAAACTTGGCTGACCAGCATTAAAGCTATTAAGACAACAACGAGTACAGTCGCAGCCAGCGCTACCAGACGAGACCGCCAAAACGGGCGCTCATTCTCACCTTTATGAAAGGTTTTGGTCATAGAATTCAACAAGTTATTCATACCGGTAGAACTTGACCATAAAGTTAAAATCAGAGAAGAAGACAAAAGCGTAGCACTTCTCCCGCCGATAATATCCATAATTATCGGCTGAATAATATCAGCAGCAGCCGGGGGCAGTAAGGCTAGCTGCTGTGATAGAATCTCTTCTTGCCCAAATCGTGAATAGCTGAATATGCTGAGCAGAAATATGGTAAAGGGAAAGAATGACAATATTAGATAATATGCCAGCTGCGCGCTGACCAGATTTACCGAATCTTGACCCAGCCTCTTGATCCAGGCAATGAGGAAAGAGAAGAATCTATAGTTCTCCAGCTTACTTACTGCCCGGGATAAAATACCATGATCCTCAGGCCCACTGATCTCTTCCGGCAATATTTCTTCATTCCCCTCGCTGACCGCAGAAACAGAATCATCGAGTCCTGAGGTGTTCTCTTCTTGCAGAATATCTCTACTTTTCTTGCCGTCCATAACAAGTCGCTAGGGTAAATTACTGATCTGTTTATTGATCAATCCGCAAGCTCTGCCTCATCCAGTAATTCCACTTCATCAAAATTGAGTTTATTAATGTCAGTCCAGCCTAGTTTATGCTTCTGCATGAAATTTTTGATATTTTCAATCTCTACATTACGTTTGATCTTCATTGTGGTCGTCTTGACCATTTCTTTCGTACCGTAAAGATAAGTCTTGATTGACTTAAATGTAGGCATCTGAGAATTGATCTTATGAATCACTTCGTCCAGGCGCTCCCGAACTGATAGAGCTTCACCCTTCTTCTTAAGTTCTTCCAGCTTCTCCTCATCTAACACTATCTTAGCGCTTATGATCGTACTTCCCCGATCATCTTCCAATCCATAAACCAAGGTTTCCTTGATGAAGTCATAGTCCTGTAAGGCTGACTCAATCTCCTCAGGAAATATCTTTTTGCCGGATTCAAGTACAATCATTGATTTCAGACGTCCCGTTAACTTGATAGTATTGTCTTTAGGATTAATTATTCCCAGATCTCCTGAGTGAAACCAGCCATCTTTATCAATTGCTTCAGCGGTAGCTTCCGGGTCATTCAGATAACCATTCATCAGGATTGGACCACGGATCAATATTTCAGCAGGTTCGGTCGGGTCTTCGCTGTCAACAGCAACCTCAATTCCTGTCAGTGGATGTCCAACAGTGCCCGGTTTGAAGAGGCGCAGATTACAGCCGGCGACAACAGGAGCAGTCTCTGTAAGGCCATAACCTTCCAGGATCCTAATGCCGACATCTTCAAAGAAGACAATCACGTCTTCCTTCATAGCAGCGCCTCCGGCAATGCCGATCCAGAGCCTGCCGCCAAAAGCCGCCAGGATGTCTTTGAAAAAGACTCTTCTAAGATCGATTCCAACCTTGCGCAAACCACGCGATATTTTAATCATGCGGCCGACTAGTTTTTCTTTATTGCCCTTTTTGATTGCAGCCTGGACACGGTTATAAAAAGCATCAAAAATTGCAGGAACGCCTATAATCATATCCACTTCGTATTCCTGAGCGTTCTGCTGAATATAGCGCAGTCCGTCACAAATATGGATGCAACCGCCATAATATAGAACACATAAAAATCCGGCAGTATTCTCAAAAGAGTGATGGAGCGGCAAAATCGACAGAGTTCTGAGGCTGTCATCAAAGTCAACCACCCCTGCCAAGGCTTCAATATCAGAAACAATGGCGTAATGGCTCAGCAGAACTCCCTTCGCCAGATCAGTGGTGCCTGAGGTAAAGATCAATATGCGGCTAGCTTTAGGGTCGGGCTTCGCATATGGTGAGGGCGGAAGCTGAAAGTGAAAACCTTCATGAAGATAAGCCAGATCACCTGTTAAGCTGTTTTCTCCTTGGATCTGCGCGGCAGTGGTCTCTCCCAGTCGCAAAGACATAGCGACATCTTGCATTTCTTCATAACCAAAAGCGAGAAAATCCTCAAATGTATAATTGACAAATTCGGTACCCCGGGTCTCAGGGCGCGGTTCCGCAACATTCGCCTTCGCCAATAAATCATTGGCTTTTGGCTTGGACATAGAAGCTAAGACTTCTTCACGGTTCCTAATCTTGCCTCTTCCCTGCTGCATCATAACCAGAGTCTTGAGAGAATCATTTTCTTTGGCTATCTCTACAATCGTGTCATGGAAAGAGGCATCATAAAATATCAGCTCAACCTCGGCACGCTTTACCAGCGGAGCAATTTCCGCCCCCTTCAGCATGCGATCCAGCGGAACTACAGTGCCTGCGCCTAAGACAGTCGCAAGATAGGATAGCATCCAGAAATAACTGTTTTCACCGATGACAGCGACCTTGCCGTCTTCGATGCCAAGTCCGTGCAAGGCGTACTGCAGTGCCAGAATGTCCGCTTCCATCTGCCGGAATTTTACCGTGATAACCTCATCTTGTGGATTTATGCGGTAACGCACACAGGGATTGTCCGGGAAATTTCTGAAGCTGTATTGGAGCATATCGTTCAGAGTTTCGTAGGAGCGTGATTTAAACCATTGTTTTCCTTTTACTATCTGCATTAGTACCTCATTACAATATTTAATACTGTTTCACTTGGCCTGACTTACTGGCTGGAGCTATCAGGTCTATTTCATTTTGGACCTGACTTACTGGCTGGAACTGTCAGGTCTGTTTCATTTTGGCCTGACTTGCTGGCTGGAACTGTCAGGTTTTATTTCATCTGGCTGGAATTACTTGCCGACAACAATATTAATTAATCTGCCCGGCACGAAAATTTCCTTAATTGTCTGTTTGTCCGCGATCTCTCTGGCGATGGCTTCTTCCGCTCTAGCTGCAGCGATTGCTTCTTCTTTAGCTATATCGTGAGGAAGATAAAGTCTCGCCCTTATTTTGCCGTTGATCTGGACGGCAATTTCCACCGTCTGCTCAATTGTAAGCTCTTCCTCCCAGGCCGGCCATTTCTGATCCGTGATCACTCCCTCATAATGCATCGTTTCCCACAATTCCTCGGTCACATGCGGGGCGAAAATATTCAGCAGGATCAAGAGTGAGCGGTATTCCGCATCATTGACTGAACCCAGTTCATAGAAACGGTTCACTAAGGTCATGAGCTGAGCAATAGCAGTGTTGGCCTTCAAAGAATCGGTATCTTTCGTGACCTTGCGAATAGTCTGGTGCATCAGCGTCTCGATCTCCGGACGATATTGTCTGCTAGGTATGACTTTTTCCTGTAGTGCCCATACTCTTTCAATAAATCGGCTTACACCTTTTATAGAGTTGGTGTTCCAGGGAGCGGGTTTCTCAAAGTCACCGATGAACAATTCATACATGCGCAAAGTGTCTGCGCCATATTCACGCACAATGTCGTCCGGATTAACGACATTACCGCGGGATTTTGACATCTTCTCACCATTCTCTCCCAAGATCATGCCGTGAGAAGTGCGTTTCAGATAAGGCTCCTCAGTAGGCACTGCTCCGATATCGTGGAGAAAGAGGTACCAGAACCGACTGTAGAGGAGGTGAAGCGTTGTGTGCTCCATACCGCCATTGTACCAGTCTACCGGCAGCCAATAAGACATTGCTTCTTCGGAGGCGATCCCTGTATCACAATGCGGATCCGTATAGCGAATAAAGTACCAGGAAGATCCCGCCCACTGCGGCATGGTATCTGTTTCGCGTCTTGCCGGTCCGGCGCAGTTCGGACAGGTTGTGTTAACCCAGTCATCCAACAAGGCTAGTGGAGATTCTCCCGTTTCTGTTAACTCATAAGTGTTCATCTCCGGCAGAACCAGAGGAAGCTCTGTCTCCGGCAAAGGCTGCCAGCCACACTTCTCGCAATCCACCATCGGGATCGGTTCGCCCCAGTAGCGCTGGCGGGAGAAAACCCAGTCCCTCAGCTTATAATTTGTTTTCCTGACACCCAGACCGTCTTCCTCCAGACGCAACATAACCTTTTCTATGCCCTCTGCAACAGGCAGACCACTGATGAAACCTGAGTTAATCAGCACGCCTTCTTCTATATCGGTATAGGCTTCTACACTGATATCACCCCCTGCCACCACCTCAACAATGGGCAGGTCGAAGGTCTTAGCGAACTCGTAGTCTCTGCTGTCATGAGCGGGCACAGCCATTATGGCTCCCGTGCCATAGGTAGCCAGAACGTAGTCAGAAATATAAATCGGAATCTCCTGTTTGGTGGCAGGATTGATGCCTTTAACTCCGTTCAGGCAGACACCGGTTTTATTTTTATTCAGTTCGGAGCGTTCAAACTCTGATTTTCGGGCTGCTTCTCTCTGATAATCCCTGATCTCATCAACATTAGTCAGTAACCCCTGCCCGATCCACTCTTCCAGGATAGGCAGCTCAGGTGAAAGTACCATATAAGTCGCACCCCAAAGTGTATCAGGACGGGTAGTGTAAACGATCAGACTGTCACCGCTGGTGATTTTGAATTCAATATCCATGCCGTAGGATCGGCCAATCCAATTGCGCTGCTGTAGCTTGACCCTTTCAATAAAGTCCAGTTTGTCGAGACCTTCGAGCAGTTTATCTGCATATTCCGTAATCTTCAGCATCCACTGGCTTTTTATTTTATGGGTAGCTCCGGTATGGCAGCGCTCGCAAGCACCGTCCACCACTTCCTCATTGGCCAGCACGATCTTGCAGGAAGGGCACCAGTTGACGCTCATCTCTTTCTTATAAGCCAGCCCCTGTTTGTACAGCTGCAGAAATATCCATTGTGTCCAGCGATAATACTCCGGATCAGTCGTGTTTACTTCCCTTGACCAGTTAAAAGAGAATCCCAGACTTTTAAGCTGCTTCTTAAAACGCCCGATATTGTTTTCCGTCACTTTGGCCGGGTGAATATTATTAGCGATCGCGAAGTTCTCAGTAGGCAAACCGAAAGCGTCCCAACCCATCGGATACAGCACATTGAAACCTTCCATCCTCTTCTTGCGGGCAATGGTATCCAGAGCAGTGTAGCTGCGGGGATGTCCTACATGGAGCCCTTCTCCGGAAGGATATGGAAATTCAACCAGGCAATAATACTTTGGCTTCTCCGGCATCTTATCCGCTGTCGGCTGATCCGCCTCAAAAACTGCGGACGCCTCCCACTTATCCTGCCATTTTTTCTCAATCTCTTTAAAATCGTATCTCTTCATTTTTTATAACCAGCCTTAAATAAACTCAAAACATAATTATGCTACACATTTATGATTTCTTCCAGACCTGTAAAACCATGTCCAGGGCGGATTTCACCAGAAAGCATAATGAGTCATACTGCTTAGCACTAACTTGAAGGTGCGAACGGTCTGTCCTGTCCGCCACTAGATTATACATTGTAAGTGATCTGTGAGTGATGTTGAAATCCCTAATCTTGAACTTCTTTTGAACTTCTATGCTTTTACTCAGCAGCATAAACAGGAACGGCTCTGTTTCTATTGCTCTCTTGCGCAAATGTCAGCCACGCAAGTATTCTTTATCCGGCAATCCTGTTATCTGTATCGCTCATAATTATAGATAAATCTATCCTCATAGTAGTGTGAGCGGTCAATGAAACGTTCGTCCAGCTCCTCGACGCCCAGTTCTTCCGCCAGGGTCTCTTTGTCTGAGAATAGATTCGTGCCAAGACCAAGTCGGTCACCCTCAATCCTGTAGCCTAATGCAGCCAGCGTGGAGGGGAAAAGGTCGGTAGCCATGAACTCTCTGTTATTAGTATTGACCGGCTCTTCTACGGCGTTCAGAAAACAATTATAGACTGCCCGCTCCTCGTCCGGTATATCTGTGCAGCATTCGTTATTCATCGTCAGGTGATCACCGACTACAATAACTGTTGTATTCTCATAAAAATCCTGCTCTTGTAACCAGGACACAAAATCTGAGGCCTGTTTATCAGCGCAGGCCACATTATTGGAATAATTATCATCAAAGGTATCAGGACAGCATTCGCAGACATCGTCATTTTCGAAGTGCGTATCCAAAGTCAGCATAGTAAAAGCAAAGGGTTTTTCTATAGAGGCGAGACGAGTTAATTCTAGCTTGGCAAATTCATACAATTTGTAATCCTCAAAACCCCATTTCCCCTCATAATCCTTTGTAACCAAACCCGCTTTTTCTGCCCAGCGCAGGTCTTTGATTAAATAGTCTCCATGCTGGTCAAAATACATACGCTTACCGGCAAAAGTCGAGTCAGAACCCATCATGAGAAAATTGGTGTAGCCTTCTTCTTCCAGAATGTCTCCCAGAGAAGTAACACCGGGGAAGAATTCTTCAATTTTCGACAAGCCTTTGGCAGCGATGGGCATTTTTAGAGGCAGACCGGTTGTAGCGCCAAAGATGGCTCCGGCAGTCCAACTTGTGCCCGAGCTGTTGCGAAAACCTCCGATCTTTTCATGATGGGAGAAATTAATATTTTCTTCGGCCAGTTGAGTAAGACCCGGTATCCGGTTCTGATCAAAGGAACCGCCGGAATCCTTATCCATAAAAGTTGATTCAATTGACTCCAAATATATGAAAACCAGATTTCTCTTATCTTTGGGAGCTTGCAAAACGTCCTCAGGATCAACATAAATTTTTGCTATAAAATTACTATAAGTAAATTGCGCCTTTACATAACCATAAACATCTAAATTGCACTGAACGAGAAATACCTCTACTAAAACCAGTATTATTACAATCCCTTTGCTAAGATAATTCTTCCATTTAGTCTTGCGCAATGCTGCCGCCGAAGATTGAGAACCTTCCGCCGGCGGCCAAACGAGAATGCCAAACAGTGTCGCGGCAAGAGCCGCCGGGACCACAGTCGAAAAAGCTCCGTCAAATATCAGCTCATTGCTTGTGCCCGTAGCAGGCAATCGCAAATGGAAAATGATCTCAGTCATATTCAAGCTGTCATAGGTAGTAATAGCCCAGATCGTCAAGAAAAATGCGCAGGCAAGCACGAAGAAAAGAAAAATCTTTAAGACAGCGCGCCGTTTAAGAGAAGATTCTTGCGGTAATATTTCGTCGCTCTGACTGTTCATAAGAATTCGCTCCAATACATCTAAATGCGGTAATTATATTCCAAAAGCGTGCTTTATAATCTGCCATCATATCCAAAGCAACAGTTTATCATAACCAATTTTGGCAGGCAATTTGATATGTGTTGTGCTGATTATCTGTTTTTATTGATACATTGTGGCAGCCTTCTCTGACAGCTCGAAGCTATTAAGTCCAAAGTAGTCATACTTATTGTGGTTGTACTATTCCTGAAAAGATATTTACCGAGTTTATGGTGATCGCACTTATAGTGGTCATACTTATAGTAGAATTATCTCAGATAACAAGGCAGGATCAATCTGAGAGATGCAAGTATGGAAATCGTGTAAGTTCTGGAGGGAGCATGTCAGATTTAACGTCTTATAAACTATCAGAATACGCTCAGGATATGGACAAAGCTAATCTGCTGGAAAGTCAGGACCCGGGCTCTGATCCTGTAATCACAGGACTTACATATGATTCCAGAAATGTCTTTCCCGGCAGTCTTTTTGTCTGTAAAGGCAGGCATTTCAAAAAAGAGTATTTATTGAAGGCGATAGATCGCGGAGCCGTTGCCTATATCAGTGAAGACAACTTCCAGGTGGAACTGCCCCTGCTGCAAGTCAGTGATGTGCGCGTGTCCATGCCTATTCTGGCACAGCGCTTCTATAATCATCCGGAAAAGGACGTTGAGATTATTGGCATTACCGGCACCAAAGGCAAGTCGACCACAGCCTGCTATCTGCGCGAAATCTTAAATCTCTGGCAACTGGCTGAAGGCGCCAAAGAGGTCGCCTTCATTTCCACGATTGACACATATGATGGGGTAGACAGATTTGCTTCGCATTTAACCACGCCGGAAGCGATCGAATTATATATGCGTCTGCACAATGCCCGCAGCAGCGGAATCAAATACCTGGTGATGGAAGTCTCCTCGCAGGGACTAAAGTACAACCGCCTGGACGGCATCACATATTCAGCCGTCGCTTTCTTAAATATCTCTGAGGATCATATCAGCGAGATTGAACACCCGGATTTTGATGATTATTTCCGCTCAAAGCTGAGAGTCTTCAAGCACACTTCCCGTGCTGTTATTGATCTGGATCAGGCTGAGACAGCTCTGATCCGGCAAGCAGCCAACGACAATAACAACAGGATCTACTATTATTCCCGCCGGAATCATGCAGCTGATGTTTATGCAAGTAATGTTCTCAAGACTGAACTGGGCTACAGCTTTGATGTTACCTTGCCTGAAGGTGTCTATCCTTTTGAAATCGAGACTCCCGGCCAGTTCAACATCGATAACGCTCTGGCGGCCATCAGTCTGGCCCGCCTGCTTGGCTGCCCGGTATCTTTTATGCAGCGGGGATTAAAACTGGCACGTACTCCCGGCAGAATGGAGCTTTTTGCTACAAAGGACAGAAAGATCCTAGCTTTGGTCGACTATGCACATAACAAACTGTCTTTTGAGAAGCTCTTCGAGACAGCAAGCCTGGATTTCCCCGGTTACAGGCAAGTCATCATCTTCGGCTGCCCGGGGTCAAAGGGTATCAGCAGAAGACATGATCTGGGTACTGCCGCCGGGCGGCTGGCTGACTATATCTATCTTACAGAAGAGGATCCGAGGTATGAGGATGTCGGGGAGATCTCCCGGGAAATCGGCCGGCACATTGAAGCAGCAGGCGGCAGTTATGAAATCATAGTAGATCGCAAAGAAGCTATCAGGACAGCTTTTGATCAGGCGCAGGAGAAAACACTGCTGCTAATTGTTGGCAAAGGTGCTGAAACAACCCAAATGCGCGGCGACAATTATGAGGAAGTGCAGTCTGATGTGTCTATCGTACAGGAGCTGATCGCTGAATATGATCGGCATAACCCTTAATGATTGATGGCTTGACTGCACAGGATACCTTTCACTTAGGTTTAACAGTCAATAAATATCCTTATTTGCACCCTATTCGCAAAACCTTCCACAGTAGATAATGTTCCGATCGGGTATCACTTCAGTTCTTTCGCATGAATAGAACTCTAAACCAATAATGTAACAACAGTTCAGACAGCCGGCAACAAACAACGACTGATCCGATTATTAAGCGCCTTCATCTTTAATCTCTTTAAATCTGTGTCACATAAATTACGAAGTCAGTTGTCTTTTGCCTGAAATTTATTGGAACGGCTTTTACAGAGTATAGTTAGAGATAAGAAGATTCACAGCGGACCGGCGTCACGCAGATCAAGATGTAAGCGGGGGAGATAATTATGCAGATAAAAGAGCAGTATAACATTGAAGGAATGCATTGCAGCGCCTGCAGCAGCGCGGTTGAGAAGGCTGTAGCGGCCATAGGCGGTGTAAGTTTAGCTGAGGTCAACTTGCTGCTTAATCTCCTTAATGTGGAGTATGACAGTGAAAAGGTCACGTCCCGGCAGATAGTGAAAGCCGTAGCTGACGCCGGATATACTGCCAGACGAAAAAACACTGACGCCGGAACAGCTGCCGACGGAGCAGGGCGAAGACCCGATTCTGCCGCTGGTGAAGCGGCAAAGCAAGAGGGCGTTTTTGATACACATTCGATCTCGCCCGGCAGTGTTGATTCTGAATATTCAGACTCCGATCTGCTGCCGGAAGAAATCCACATGCGCAGGCGTGTCATCTGGTCAATCATCTTCCTGATTCCCCTGATTTACGTAACGATGGGACATATGGTCGGGCTTCCCTTGCCGGCCTTCCTGCACGGAACTGAGAACAGTATCTCTTTCGCCCTCGTTCAGCTCGTATTGACAATGCCGATAATTTTCCTTAATCGCAGCTATTTCAGCAATGGCTGGAAAGCTGTTTTGCGCAACAGCCCTAATATGGATACTCTGGTAGCTTTGGGGGCTGGCGCTTCTATGGTGTATGGCCTGTTTTCCTTATTCAGAATGAGCTTCGCACTCGGTGCCGGCGATCTGGAAACGGTCGCTGCTTATCGGGAAAATTTGTATTTTGAATCAGCGGCCATGATTTTAACTCTTATCACTTTGGGCAAATATCTGGAAGCAAAATCCAAAGGCAGGACGACTCAAGCCATTTCCAGCCTGCTGGAGCTGGCCCCCGAGCGTGCCTTACGATTGAATGCTGACGGCACTGAAACCGAGGTTGCTTCCTCGGAGCTTGTTGTCGGGGACAGGGTTGTCGTGCGCCCGGGACAGAGGATTCCGATGGATGGGCGTGTGGTCGAAGGTCAGTCTGCTGTGGATGAATCGGCCCTGACCGGAGAGAGCATGCCGGTTGAAAAGCAAATAGACAGTGAAGTCACGGGCGGAACTTTGAACACTTCGGGATCTTTTGTCTTTGAGGTCACGCGTACCGGCGGGGATACTACCTTGTCCAAGATAATTGATCTGGTGCAGAACGCCGGAGCAAGCAAGGCACCTATCGGGCGGCTCGCCGACAAAATTGCCGGGATTTTTGTACCGATTGTTCTCGTAATCGCGGCCGGCACGCTGGCAGTCTGGCTCATAACCGGCAACAGCTTCGAGCTGGCAGCCAATATGGCGGTTTCTGTCTTAGTCATCTCCTGCCCCTGCGCCTTAGGTCTGGCTACACCTGTCGCCATTATGGTCGGCACAGGGATTGGAGCCAGAATGGGCATCTTGTTTAAGTCAGCCTCAGCCTTGGAAGGTCTGTCTCATACCGACGAGATTGTGCTGGACAAAACCGGTACAGTCACAACCGGAAAACCAGCGGTGAGAGTAATTCTCGCCAAAGAGGATGAAAATGATTTCTTAACTTATGCTGCTTCGCTGGAGCTGCCTTCAGAACATCCTCTGGCACATGCTGTGGTGACGGAGGCAAGAGAGCGCGGCTTGGCTTTGTTAGATATGGAAAATTTCCAGGCACTCCCGGGTAACGGTGTCCAGGGTGTAATCGGCGAGGACAGCTGGATCTCAGCTAAACCCCCATATCTGCAAGACAGAGGTATTGACCTGAGCGAGTACCTTCCCGTCAGTGAGGAGATGTCCCTGAGGGGCGAAACACCTCTTTTCTTCGTACGCAACAAGGAAGCAGTAGGCGTAATATCTGTTGCGGATCAAATCAAGGAAGACAGTAAAACAGCTATCTCCGGTCTGATTGAAATGGGTAAAAATATTACCATGCTGACCGGTGACAATATCCTGACCAGTAATACTATTGCTGCGGAAGCCGGAATTACAAATGTCGAAGCGGGGCTTTTACCCGGTGACAAACAGGGGATAATCAAGGAAATGCAAGAGAGTGGGTCCAGAGTCGCCATGGTGGGTGACGGGATCAACGACGCCCCCGCTCTGGTGGAGGCTGATGTCGGAATAGCCATCGGAGCAGGAACTGACGTGGCCATTGAGTCGGCTGATGTTGTTCTGACGCGAAGCAGTCTGATGGATGTATGGAATGCATCCCGTTTGGCTGACGACACTATGCGCACTATCAAACAGAATCTTTTCTGGGCCTTTTTCTACAATGTAATCGCCATTCCCCTGGCAGCAGGGGTACTATATCCGAGCCTGGGAATCAGACTTAACCCAATGATTGCCGCTGCAGCCATGAGCTTAAGCTCGATCTTCGTAGTAACCAATGCTTTGCGGTTGCGCAGTTTCAAACCTGTAAGGGAAAAGGTCAGATAATTTCCGCAGTGAACAAAATCAGTTCACCCGAGCCATCCTGTTCCAGTATCTCGCAGATTCTGTTCTCCAGACTCTCGGATTTTCTTTCTGCAGCACTCTGATCAATAGCGACAGAGGAAATTGTGAGACTAATAAGATCCCAAAGCTCCAGATTTCCGGTTTCTGCAATCGAGATATTGTCGCGGCGCAATTTCTCAGTCAGTTTCTGTCTGATCACTCTCTTTTCTTTAAGAGAATGAGAATCAAACAGTTTAATTTCTGCTTCAATTATCAGTATTCTATGCTTCATTTAATTAATTCCCCATTCTGGTGCTTCGTATGGCACTGAGCAAACGCGGAGTACTGCCGGCTGCCAAAAGGATTTTCGCTGTATCGCCAGGCAGAAAAGGAATAACACAATAACTTAGGCTGACAGGTAAGCTCAATCCCGTAAGATACATAAACCAGGCCGTTCCCAGTGCGTAACAGCAGATCATGCCCAAAAAGCAGGCTAATGATTTTTTCCAGAATGTTGCCGCCCATGGTCTGAGCAGAGAAACTATTGCCACTGTTGCCAGATACCCCAGCAGATAACCGCCGGTTTTATCAAACAATACCGCAGGTCCTCCTCTGAACCCTGCAAAAACAGGCACTCCGACAGCTCCCATCAGCAGGAAAAGGCAGACACTTAAAAGTGCTTCTTTGCCTTTTAGCAGCAAGCCGGCATAATAAACAGCCAGAAGGCCAAGATTGACCGGAATCATTGGCAGGGGAATTGCTATTTGACTGCATACAGCTAAAAGAGAGGCAAACAAAGCTGTTCTGCTTATCTCACCGATCCTCAGGCCGGCTGCTGCAGTCTTGTTATTATTGATATTTATTATCTTGTCAGTCATGTGAAATTGAGAATACCATATTTATGAAAAGCAAGGTATCCAGATGAGTATAGTCATAAACTGTGATTGAATCATAGTTGAATCTTATCAAAATTATATTTGGAGAAAGGCTCAATGGTTACCCATGATTAAAATATTTGCTTCTGCGTGCTGAAGCCGCGCTGCTTAGCTCAGGCGTTCAAAGAACTCATCATTGACAGGGGTTGGTATGCCATGCTTGCGGCCTAGCTTTATGACCTCAGCACTGAAGAGGTCTAGTTCCATCGGCCGACCGGCCAGCTGGTCCTGGCGCATCGAGGGTATCCCGTCGGGGTTCAAGCCATCGACTACATTAACCCAGGCTGCGATATCCTTCTCACTGAGCGGGATACCTTCAGCAGTCGAACAGGCAGCCGCCTCCTTCATGGCTGCTATCATATGTTCCCGGGCACTTCCGGATCGCTGCACCGTGGCGTATGTTCCTTCATAAAATGCAACCGCCTGATTGACGCCGCAGTTCAGCATCCACTTGCCCCAGTACTGCCTGGGCATGTCCTCAGAAACTTCATAGGGGATATTCGCTTTATCCAGGAAGTCAGCAACCTCTTCGATTGCTTTAATAATATGTATGTCATCATCAGGCATCTGTCCTATGACGATCAGACCTTCGCTCGTATAACGCAGTTCCCTGCCGACACGGGTTGCGTCCATGCCCTGCGACATGCTGGTCACTACTCTGGCTTCCGGGAATCGCTCCTGGAGCTCTTTTTCAGTAGTAACGCCGTTTAGCAGTGACAGGACAATCGTCCCCTCTTTGACAACAGCGGCTAACTGCTCCATCGCCGGATCAAGATCACGGCTTTTGACAGCTGTTACAGCGAGGTCTGCCGGTCCTGCTTCCTCCGCACTGACCAGCTCAAAAGAAAAACGCTTGCCATTCACGAGGTGTTCTGCCTCCCGGTACCGTTCCATCCGTTCGCTGTCGAGCAGAACAGACATAGCAGCTTCGGGCATCCTGCATTTGATGCGTGAAGCGAACAAAAGACCCATGGCACCTAAGCCCTGAACTGTTATTGAATCAATCATACGAACCTCCCAGATGCATAACATGCATTGTAACCCAGATTGAAGATAATTTTCATCCGTTACCAAGGCCGTTATAAGGCTACATTCTTAATCTGATCTTAAACTGACACAGCATAAGGTCCTTTGCTTATCGAAGCATGGTGTTACCTCGCCTGCCGCATGACGTATGCTGAACCTGATCATTCAAATAACGTTAAAGATTCAACCATTACAGGAGAGCTTATTGCAGCAGTGCGGAAAGACCGATATGATTGAATTAAAGACCGCCACACGATAATCCAAATATTCTCGAACTAGGTGCTAAGAGTGCAGATGATTTTATTGATGATATTTTAGTGGTTTTTGTACGGAAAGTTTCTGATACATCAATAGATAGAAGAGTAATAGGTTTTTATCCGAATGCTCGAGTTTATAAGGAAAAACAAAGCGGAGAGGAATTATCGAGACACTTTAAAGATAAAGACGGTTCGATTAAGACAGCTTCATATTCGATGGAAAGTACAGAATACTATCCGGTTTCATCGGAGTTTTCACTTGTTATTGAAACACAAAAATATAATTCTTACATGTTCAGGAAACAAAGGGTATATGGTGGAAAGTACCCACAATTAGATTTAATTGTTTATGATTATGTCAAACGCTTGATAAGTGGAGAAAATCTGGAAGATGGCATTCTCTCCCAACAGGAGTTACAGGAGATTTAAGGAGCAAGCGAACAAGCTATTCGAAATGCACCGAGTCGGAAGGTATCATTTGAGAATCAGACATCTGCGAAAAAAGTTGTGAGAAATCCTCAATTAGCAAAGTCAGCTCTGATTGCCGCGGACTATAAATGTGAGGTCAACGCCAGCCATAAAACCTTTTTGAATAAACATGGAAAGTCATACATGGAGGGGCATCACCTGATTCCTTGTACGTTGAGATACGCCAAAGAGATATGGGAGAAGTTCGGCAGAAATATCGATTGCAAAGAGAATATTGCATCTCTATGTCCAACATGCCACAGAGCTATACATATGGGAAACCGAGATGAAAAAAGAAGAGTGTTGTCCATCTTAATTTCAAAGCGTCTTCCGGATTTACAAGAAATCGGGATAAATGTAAATACAGAATATATATTTCACCTGTATGGAGTGTAGCGAGCTTATGAAGATATCATAAATAAAAGCGTCCGTTATCTAATCTTAAATGTCAAAAGAGCGGCTCTTCAGGAATATTGAGATTGCATGAAAAACTTCGGCTAATCTTGTTTTCAAACTAGAGACCTATGGTCATATGAGGGCAGAGACGTGTGGAGGATTGTATGTGGCCGTTTAAAAAAAAGCAAAAAGGGCAGACCAATAATCAAAACGCCAGTAATCAGGCAGTAGACGAAGCAAAGGAATTTAGCAGAAAAGCAAATCGTGCGCTTCATGAGATATATGATCTTGAGATCCAAAAAGGGTATCATCTTTTTATTAATAACAATGAACCAGTCACATCTATTTCAGTATCAAAAATAAGCCACGAAAATAAATATCATAGTTACAGTGACGCAGATTTTGCTGAGGATTAAGAACAAAAGCCGTTCATCAGAACGATATGTTACCCCTACAGAAGCAGTAATATTTTTAGATTATATCTTCGAAATTGTAAATGAAACAGAAGATTGAAGAATCATTTTCAAGCGTACTGCACTATAACGAGTATGCATATGACTAATCAGTAAAGAAAGCCTTTTAGCAGGCGGATATATAATGCCGCGACGGCCAGCGATTATATTAGTAAAAATCCTGTAATTAATCTTGATACTCTACCTACAGAGCAAGAAGGAAAAGAGGACTGACATACAGAATCCGGCTATTGGCAAGGACCTGACCCCCTATTTTCTGAGGCATGAATACGCAACAGAGTTAATGAAAGCAGGGTACTCTTTACCCGAGGCAATGTATCTCATGGGGCACTCCACTCGTAAAATGTTATTGGAAGTTTATACACACGTAGAATGTGAAAATAACTGCGGATAGATTGAACGGGGGCTTATCGGAGGTTTATCAAAATAAGATCGAATTAAGAGCTCTAGATAAAAAAGTAAAAACCGCCAAAACACCCTAGTTTCAACGGTTTCTACTGGTGCCCAGAGTCGGAATCGAACCAACGACACGCGGATTTTCAGTCCGCTGCTCTACCGACTGAGCTATCTGGGCAATAAATCGCCGGTCAATTTTGATGACCGGCGCTGTTGGCGACGCAGATGGGGCTCGAACCCACGACCTCCAGCGTGACAGGCTGGCATTCTAAACCGACTGAACTACTGCGCCGTGACATATCACTCCTATTTCCTGAGTGCTTAGCTATAATACCAGAGCATTTGCTCTAAGTCAACATATGCAAGAGGCTTGAAATAGCTGAGATTTACATCAATAAACTTGTACTTCCCTGCTGCCGTTAAACGATCAAAATGATTCCCATCAACCCAGAAGGAACGCACTAAATCTTGCTAATTAAGCCCTCTCATCTTGGCGGCAGTCACTATTCTCTTCACTGCTACCATATATGCACCTAAGCGGAAGGAAGTGTCCATTCTTACGGCACAATTCCATGCTTCGCTAAAAGCCCTTACCATAATATATTCTAATCTTTGTTTTACTACTTCTTCTTCCCAGCTATAAGATTGAAGATTTTGTACCCACTCAAAATAAGATACAGTAATCCCTCCGGAATTAGCCAGTATATCGGGCACTATGAGTACACCTTTTTCCCACAGTATTGCATCTGCTTCTCTGGTTGTCGGACCGTTGGCTCCTTCCACAATTACTTTGGCTTTTATATGGGGAGCTACTTCAGCGGTAATTTGGTTTTCCAGTGCAGCAGGAATCAATACATCTACATCCTGCAGGAGTATTTCTTCAGCAGGAATTCTAACCAATCCCGGTGCATTATAATCCTTAAGAGTTCGGCCTTGCTTTTCAGAAAGGAATTCTGTTATTTCTTCCATATCCAGACCTTCATCCAGATAAACTCCTCCTGATATGTCACACAAAGCGACAATTTTGCATCCTTGTTCGTGAAGGAGTCTGGCAGTATTGCCGCCAACATTTCCACAGCCTTGAACTGCAATGCGAGCGCCTTCAAAGGGCATGTCCAATCGCTTGCAGATTTCTCTGACCATGAGCATAACTCCACAGCCTGTTGCCTCTCCTCTGCCCAGTGATCCTCCCAGTTCAATCGGCTTTCCGGTTACAACTCCCGGGGTCAGTTTTCCATTCAAAGTGCTGTACGCGTCCATGAACCAGCCCATTATTTCAGCATTAGTATTTACATCAGGTGCGGGAATGTCGATATCCGGACCGACAACAGGAAAGAGTAAGGTCGCATATCCGCGTGTAAGCTTTTCGAGCTCTCTTTTTGATAATTTAGCAATATCTACTTTTACTCCGCCCTTAGCTCCGCCAAAAGGCAGATTAACCAAGGCACACTTAAAGCTCATCTCTGCAGCTAAGGCCTTTGTTTCATTCATTGAAACATCCGGATGATATCTAAATCCGCCTTTGTATGGACCTCGTACTCCTGAATGTTGAACTCGATAGCCCTCAAACACTTCAATGGATCCGTCGTCCATTTCTACAGGTATAAAGACTTTTAGTTCCCGTTCAGGATTCCTGAGCCGTATATAGTCATTCTCTTCGAATCCCAGAATACCTGCGGCCAGATCCACAATTTCTAAAATTTCATCGTAAGGTTTATATTTTTTTGCCATCTGCTCCTCCACGTCTATAAGCATGGAGTATAGCATATTTGCTCTATGCATTCTGACGAAATGCATGCTAAATCAAAGAATTAGTAAATATTTTTACTAAAAGTAATTATTTTTCGCGAATTTTTCGCATTTTATGCAGCTGATTTCAGAGACTTGGATAAGCTGATAAATTGGATAACCCTGAAAGATATTTGCATGCTTTTGCTATGCAGCAAAATATATTATCGGCTTTTCTTATTGCCGCGCATAGCCCAGATCAAGAGCCAGCTGCGCTCTTTCGGCGCTTTTGCCGCCCTTCTTAAATTCTGCTGAAATAAATCCAGGGTTATCTGCAAAAAAGTCTGCCATGTATTTGTCCGGATCCTGCAAGAAAGCGATGCACATCTCTGCCTGTCCGGCATTTATCTGCTTAATCTCTGCAGCAGAATAAAAAAATTCAGCGTTGACAGTGCCAAGTGTGAAGAGAGGTATTCCGGCCTCCGCCAGAAGTTGCCCGCCGCCTTGTCCGCGATCAAGGATGGCAGCGGCATATGCCATAGTAGCACCTACTTGCTCAATCTGAGGAATCCAGAGCCGGAAAAAGCTGGAAGCTACTGTGATAATGTCCGCTATATGCAGGCCTCTTTGTCCTTGAATCTGAGAATCAGCAGACAAAACTTCCAGAGCCGGCTCACCAGGTAGCGAGTAATAAGAACGCCCGTCCTTATAGCAGCTAAGATGAGGCTTATTCAGGAGAGCAGCCAACGGCAGCGAAAAGAAGAAGTCTCGCCTTGCCCCGCCGGAAATAAAGTCCACTTCTTCAGCTACGGGAGACAGCATTTTATATGCACTCTTGATAACATAATTATAAGTAGACTCTTGCTCAAACTGGCGCAGGCAGAGAGAAGTGATACGAACAGGCATCTCCTCCGGATTATTCGACAGCTGCTCAATCTCCTGTAAGAGTGCATCAGCTTCGGCAGCGCTTCCATAAAGATAATGCGTATTGATAAAGAAAGGACCGATCTTCCCGGATGTATACCAGAATGGTTGCTCCGGAGCCGCGATTTTAAGCGCCTCCGTCTGAAAAAGATAGTCTGCCAGCTGTTTATCCATCATAATCCTCCGTATGTTTATCGCAGAACTCTAAATAAAGTAATATTTTGTTGTTCTTCTAATGCTGATAATGCTGATGTTCACTTTGCCTGCCGCCTGGTCTTTTTGCCAGAGCTGCAGTTTGCCTGTGCAGCGCGCCAGACTGTCATGACCGGTTGCTTAGTCTTTGTTCCAAGGCCGCAGTTTGCCTGTGCAGCGCGCCAGACTGTCATGACCGGTTGCTTAGTCTTTGTGCCAGGGCCGCAGTTTGCCTGTGTAGCGCGCCAGACTGTCATGACCGGCAGCCTGCGCCAGATCAGCCATCTCCTGCGGCAGCTTAAAGATCAAGTCCGGATCGATCATTGAGGCAGTGCCCACCTGAACCGCAGAAGCACCGCAGAGCATGAACTCCAAGGCATCTTCTGCCGAGGCAATCCCGCCCAGTCCGACTACCGGCAGATCTGTCCCCCGATAAACCTCTTGCACCATCCGCAGCGCCACCGGCTTGATCGCAGGACCTGACAAGCCGCCGGTATTATTGCGCAGAACAGGCCGCTCTGTCTTCAGATCAACCGCCAGACCCAGTAGTGTGTTAATCAGCACCAGGGCATCGGCTCCTGCCTCCTCCGCCGCTTTCGCCACAGAGAGAATAGAAGTAACGTTCGGAGTGAGCTTCACCCACAACGGCTTATTTATAAGCTTTCGGCAGGAGGCGACAACTTCACGCACCAGATCAGGATCTGTGCCCAGTGACATGCCTCCGACCCGGACATTCGGGCAGGAGAGATTCAGCTCCAGCGCCGTGACTTCAGTATCTGTGAGTATCTCCGTCATCTTCATGTAATCAGCTATGGTGTCGCCGGCGATATTGGCAATTACAGCACAGTCATACGTGAGCATGCGCGGTAAAATTTCTTTGACGAAGACGCTTACCCCCGGGTTCTGCAGACCCACCGCATTCAGCATGCCGCTCTTTGACTCAGCAACACGCGGGGGAGGGTTGCCGCAACGTTCCTCCAGCGTCAAACCTTTAGTACAGATGCCGCCCAGCCTGGAAAGATCATAATAAGGAGCGAGCTCTTCTCCAAAGCCAAAGGTTCCGGAAGCAGCCAGAACCGGATTCTTCAGCCTGACGCTGCCGACCTGAACTTCCACTTTCACTGCTTCCTTTTCACCTTGCTTATCTTGATTACTGCCGTAACTCATCTTCGTCTCCTTATCCTCCGGGATGCATTCGCTGCCCTGTGACTATGCTATGACCGCGGACCATCGTCCCCTTACCCTCCGCGAACTGTCTTTAGTGTACTGTTTGTCCGGTTGTATGGTCTAATCGTCTCCTTACCCTCCGGGAGCTGTCTACCAGATTCCTCCCTGCGCCGGCCATATTACCCTTTCGGCCGGGAAAACAGGGCCATCGTAGCAGCAGCGCTCATAGGTTGTCTCCTTTTTGTCAGCGACACAATCAGCGGACTTGAATACAGGGATGGAACAGCCGACACATACACCCAGACCGCAAGCCATCCTCGCTTCCAAAGATACCTGGCAGGGTATTTCGTACTCCTGGCATTGAGCGGCAATGTTCTCCAGCATTGCTAAGGGGCCGCAGGCACATACCAGAATCCCTTTGTCTGCGTCTTTACTTTTGGCTAAGCCAAGCTCATCTTTGATAACGGTGGCGAAGGCATCGCCCGCATGGCCGGTGAAATCCAATCCTCCGCTTTCTGAAGAAAATACACTCAGATCAGCAATATCTCTCATTCTCTCCAACAAGATTGCCTCAGCAGGATCTTTAAATCCAGCCACTGCTGTCGTGTGCAGTCCCTGTCTTTTTGCTTCCTCCAGCAAGTAAATCAGAGGGAAAAGACCGGTGCCGCCGCCGACAGTAATCAGAGAAAAAACTCCCCCGGCGGGAAGACCATACCCCGCTGAAGGCAACGCAAAACCAGTGCTGGGAAGATCAAAGCCATGACCCAGCGGTCCGACGACATCCAGTATGGAGCCGGCCGGCAGATCACACAATTCGCCGCTGCCTTTACCGACACGGCGAATTCCCAGCTGTACCCTGCCCTGTTTCAAATCCGCTGACATAACTCCTATCGGGCGACGCAGAAATTGACTTTTGGTCTTGAGCTGGACAAACTGTCCCGGCAAAGATATCTTTGCCAGTTCCGGAGCGTCCAAAGTCAAGATATTGGTGCTTGCGGACAAGCTCTCGTTGCTGAGCAAACGCGCAAGGTGTACTATTTGCGGCCTCGAATCAGTCATAGCGCTAAGGCCTCCCTTAAGGAATCTCTCATGGCAACAGCTTCCAGTCTTAAGGCCTCCGCGAAATCGTCATGCTTTAAGCCATGCTTTTTCCAGGCCAGCATCAAAGAACGAGAAGCATTGACAATAGCGGCGCGGCCGTTTTGGTCAAAGCCCGCTATAGCGTTAGCAGCAGTTCCGCCCTGAGCACCAAAGCCGGGGATGAGAAATAAAGATTGTGGAATACGCTCTCGCAGAGCTTTAGCCTGCTGCGGCCAGGTTGCTCCCACTACAGCGCCTGCTGAACTGATGCCTTCTTCCCCTGTCAGATTACTGCCCCATTCAGCGATCAGATCTGCCATAGCCTCATAGACTAAGCGTCCATCGGAAAGTTTAAGATCCTGCAGCTCTCCCGCAGACGGATTCGAAGTGCGGCAGAGGATAAAAATACCCTTGCCGTTTTTATGACATTTTTCCAGAAAAGGTACGATACCGTCACTGCCCAGATAACCGTTAACGGTAAGAGCGTCTGCCGATAATGAATTCTCTCCCAAATAAGCATCACTGTATGCTGAAGCTGTGCTGCCTATGTCGTTTCGTTTGCCGTCCAGGATTACCAGCATATTCACTGATTTTGCCTGGACTATTATGTCCTGAAGAACTCTGATACCTGCGGACCCATATTGCTCGAAGTAGGCCATCTGCGGTTTTATCGCCGGAATAATATCCGCTGCCGCAGAAATCAGGTCAAAGCAATAACGCTTTAGCCCCAGATATATATCTTCATCCTTAGTAAAATCAAATTCTTTGTGCCATGATTCCGGCAGATATGACAGCAGGGGGTCGAGTCCCAGGCAACTGGGATTTCCCAGTTCATCAATGCGTCTTTGCAGACGGTCAGCGAAATTACTCATTGGCATTCTCCTCTATACATCCGGTCAGCATCTTTGCAGACGGTCAGCGAAATTCATTGGTATTTTCCCTCTAAATCAAGTCAGCGTCTTTGCAGGCGGTCGGCGAAATTCATTAGTATTTTTCCTCTAAATCAAGTCAGCGCCGTTGCAGGCGGTCGACGATTACTCAGCAATCAGTTCTGATTGTTAAGCGTCTTCGCATAAAAGCTTCTTTATGTCCGATCAATTATTTTATTTGGCCGTTAGTTTCCCGCTGTCCCAGGTAATCTTCCCTGCCATGATTGTCAATTGCGGGTAGCCTTTGAGTTCCATTCCCCGGAAAGGCGTATTTCTGGCCTTTGAAAATGAGGTGGCTGCATCATAGGCAACTGCCTCATCCAGATCGACCAGAGTCAGATCCGCGCTGCTGCCAACTTCCAGACTGGGTGCTTCTTGTTTCAACAATATGGCCGGATTTGCCGTCAGCTTTTCGACCGCATCAGCCAAACTGAGATGGCCGCCTTCGACCAGCTTGGTATAGACAAGCGGGAAGCAGGTCTCAAGTCCAATCATACCGTTATTGGCGAGTGAGAACTCGAGATCTTTCTCATCTTCATGGTGCGGAGCGTGATCAGTGGCGATGATATCAAGAGTGCCGTCTTTCAGTCCCTCAATCACGGCCAGCCTGTCCGCTTCGGTGCGCAGGGGCGGGTTTACTTTGGCATAAGTATTGAAGCCGCGCACGGCCTCCTCGGTCAGAGTGAAATAATGAGGGCAAGTCTCGGCTGTGACTTTCACGCCGCGAGCCTTGGCCTCTCTTACGATCCTGACGCCTCCTGCTGTGCTGACGTGTGCGATATGAACAGAACAGCCAAGGTATTCCGCTATTCTGGTTTCGCGGTCGATCATGATATCTTCCGCGATCGAGGGGATGCCCTTAAGCCCCATCTCTGTGGAGATGATGCCCTCGTTGCAGACTCCGTCATTGGCCAGCTCCGGATCCTCACAATGAGAGATAATAACCCGGTCAAAGAAAGCGGCATATTCCATGGCTTTACGCATCATGCTGGCGGAGGCAATCGGTACGCCGTCATCAGAAAAGGCTACGGCTCCAGCCTCAGCCATCAGCCCGATTTCAGCCAGCTCCCGACCTGCCTGTCCCTTGCTGGCGGCGCCGATCGGCAGCACCCGGCAGTAACCGGCCTCAGCTGCCTTTTCTATCTGATAGCGAATGACAGGAACCGTATCCGCAACCGGATTCGTGTTTGGCATAGGGGCTACGGCGGTAAAACCACCATGAGCCGCTGCTTTGGTACCGGTAAATATATCTTCCCGGTATTCAAAGCCCGGATCGCGCAGATGGACATGGACGTCGATCAAGCCGGGAAGCGCAGTCATACCCTGAGCGTCGATTACCAGTTCAGCAGGAGCGGTCAGCTCTGAGACAAATTTCCCCTCTTCAATAAAAAGCTCCCCTGTCTGTCCTGTCTGCCAGTTTTTAATATTCTTGATCTCGATGTTTTTATATACCGGATAGCTGTTTTTCATAAATGCTCCTAATAATCTATTTGATCTGTATCTGACTGAATCTCCAGCAGTTCCAGCTCTGCCCGTTTTGCATTTCTCTTCGCATTCAGAAGGAAGAGAACCGCCATGCGCACTGCTACCCCGTTAGCTACCTGCTCGTGAATGACTGAGCGCTCATGTTCGTGGATATAGGTTGGCATTTCCACGCCATGGTTGCAGGGGCCGGGGTGCATGATAATTGCATCCGGCCTGGCCAGCTCCAGGCATTCGGCATCGATGCCGAAGAAATGGGCATACTCGTTGATAGAGGGGAAAAGCGCGCTGCGCTGGCGTTCCAGCTGAACCCGCAGCCCCATGATAACGTCAACTTCTTCACACGCTTCTCTGACATCATGGCAGACGATACAGGGCATCTGATCCAGATATCGCGGCGTCATGGTAGGCGGCGCAGCGACTCGCACCTCGGCACCAACCTTAGATAAAGCCCAGACATTAGAGCGCATGACGCGGCTGTGCATGGCGTCGCCGGCAATCGCTACCTTAAGCCCTTTAATTGCCCCCTTGTATTCAATCATCGTCATCATGTCAAGCAAGGCCTGAGTCGGGTGCTCATTCATGCCGTCACCGGCATTGACAACCGAGGCATCCATGCGCGATGCCAGATAATGAGGAGCACCTGATTGCGGGTGGCGAACTACCAGTATGTCAGTCGACATCATCTCCAGTGTCTTGGCTGTATCGTAGAGGTTCTCACCTTTTTTTAAACTGGCGTCGGAGGCGCCTATGCTTGAGGTCGTCGCCCCCAGATATTTGCAGGCCATATCGAAAGACAGGCGTGTGCGTGTTGAGTTCTCAGCAAAGAAGGTTATGACCGAGCGTCCTTGCAGATGTGCTGTCTTCTTTGTCCGGATAGAAAGTATGTTTTTCATCATGAAAGCAGTATCCATGATCAGCTTAATTTCCTCCGGCTTGAGATCCTGCATACCCAGGAGATGATGAGATGAGAGCTGCTTAGCGGCTTCCACCTCTGTGCGGAGGGCAGATCTTTCTGCGGTTGTCAGTGGCTTTATTCTGGCCATATATCAGTCCTCCAATTCTCCGAGTTCAACTGCTTCTTTCCCATCAAATTCAAGGGTCGAGACAGAAATGAATTCCTTTTTGGATGTAGGCACATTTTTGCCTACGTAGTCAGGCCTAAGCGGCAGCTCACGGTGCCCGCGATCTATCATTACTGCAAGTTGAATGGAGTCGGCTCTGCCCATGTCGAAAAGCGCCTCAATCGCTGCTCTGGCCGTGCGCCCGGTGTAGAGGACATCATCAACGAGAATAATGTCTTTGCCGTTGACATCAAAGGGCAGGTTGGTACTGTGAACAATCGGGTGCTCTGTTAAGAGGGAGAGGTCATCTCTGTAGAAGGTAATGTCTAACACCCCTTCCAAAGGTCTTGTACCTTCAAACTCTTCGATCTTGTCGGCAAGGATCCTAGCCATGGGTACACCCCGGCGCTGAATACCGACCAGGACGAGATTGTCCGTGCCGCGATTTCTCTCCAGTATTTCATGGGCAATACGCGTAAGAGCACGATCCATTGCTTCCTTGTCCATAAGGGTGGATTTTATTCGCATGCTGTCCTCCTTTCGGGGCATAAAAAAAGCCCGCTGCCTGGATGACAGAAGGTTCTCAAAGGGTTGGCTGACGGGCAGCCTGCTCGATTGATCATCCTTCCAGCCTCACAGGACTGATTAAAGTCTGATTTCTAAAATAATGTTAGCGGATTTTTCGTTAAAACACAAGCAAATTTTTAGATTCTCGCACCTCTTTCATAATAGGCACTTGCCAAAATGGGAAATTTTCTCTAGTATAAGCAAGAATGGGAGCGTAGCTCAGCTGGGAGAGCATCTGCCTTACACGCAGAGGGTCATCGGTTCGAGCCCGGTCGCTCCCACCATAAAGACTCCGTTACGGATTCAATCCGCAGCGGAGTTTTTTACGTCTTAAAATTACTGATATTTAATTCTAGCTCTCTTCCAGCTTTTCAACGAAATAGTGCAAAAGTTGTATCGAAATTCTCATTGACATAATTTTATGTTATTTTATAATATTACTATAATCAATTATATAAATTATGTCTGAAAATGGTATATATTACAGCCCCTCTTTGAAAGAGGAAACAGAGATAGTTGTCAGCGCAGTGCAGATGCACACGAAATTTGCCGTCTTTCTCCTAAGCTTCATGGACTAAAAGAAGGAGATTATAAAAATGAAAAAGAGCGAGATATGTCAAAAAGACGCCTTCCAGTAATATTTTTACTGCAATTCTCAAAATCGCTTGATCACCCCAAAAAACAACATGTTCGGTTTCTGGTGTATTTTTGTTTTGTGTTTTCTGTGTTTGCCGGTACACTTCTAGAAGTGAATTTGGCAGTGGCTGAGGGAGTATCAGATCTGATACTCCCGGCAACTTTATCAAATCTTCTCACCTTATTTTTCTTGCATCTTGCCAGGAGTAGCTTTGACTCAATCTTAATGATCCGAAAGGATTGGGAACATGCCCTATCCGCTTTAGAGTATTGGGGCGAAGTAAAAAAGGATGGAAAGCTGCGCTTTGTCTTCAAACAATTCATTGGTGAGATTATATTAGCCTCCTTATGGCTATACCTGAATGCTCGATATGTATTTTGGTCAGAGTCCAGGGTCAGTACGTTGGCAATAGGAGGCTTGGTTATTTTAGGGATATTGTTGACTATAAGGCTAATTATCTGGCAGCTCAATGTTAAATATGAAGATAAGATAGAGGCGCAGCTTTGGCAAGTGCGAGGCAGTAGCGAAGAAAATGAGTCCATTCTATCCCATAATACCTAACTCTTGTAGAGTGATTGGACTCATCCTTTTAGTTCTCTTTAACTTAACGTGTTGTCCGATAATGTGGACCCTGATTGGCAGGGAAGTGCTGGCTGAAATGTCAGTTAGCAAATTATTAATACAAATGATGCATAACGCGTTCCCGGAGAGCCATGAGCGCGCAGTAATGAGTGCAGCCTGCGCGGGCAATTTAGAGCCATCGGCGCGCAGGTCGGGAGCCACCTCTCTCAAGTGAGAGATGACTCCGCCTGACAATCGGTTATCTAGATCAGTTTACGCATGGAATCCTTCCCCTTGATGATGATTTTGTAGGCCTTGGATGCCAAACGATCGGTCACGGCTTCGGCGGCAACCGGAATGGGAATCTGGTCGAGCCACTCAGCCGATTCATACTGAGATGCAATAATCGTGGCCTTGTGATGGACGCCTCGTTCAAATTCGGTATCGGGCGGTCGGAGACTCAACTGCATCGCAATTCCACCGAACTCTGTTGTTGCGCCAGTCTGCGTAATCAGGATCGTCGAGGTGCCGCTGCTCACACTGGTTCCCATGTATACACAATTTATTCGCTCTGCGAGACTCGTGTCCTCCGCAACCGCCTCTGGTTTCTTTTCCGTGGGGTAGGATTCTCCTGTAAAAATAGACTGATTTACCAGAAAATCATCGCTTTCCAGCACCAGACCATCTGCCGGGATCAGGCTGCCGGCAGAGAGGAGAACAATGTCGCCAGGCACTATTGAATCCGATGGAATATCAACTGATTTTCCATCCCTTAAAACTGTGGATTTAATTTGGATCATGTTACGGAGCTTTTCTAAGGCATTGCCTGCTCTGAACTCCTGAATAAAGCTCAGTATGAGGCTCGTCAGAATGATGGCAACGATAATCAAAGAATAGATTACATCACCTGTTGCGGCAGAAATTCCGGTAGCAGCCAGAAGAATTAAAATAATTGGGTTCTTCAACTGGTTTAGAAACAAACTCAGCGGGCTAGTTTTCTTTTGTTTCTTGACTTTGTTGGCGCCATACTCTTTCAGTCTTGCCAAAGCCTCACTTGAAGTCAGACCATCACGGTTGGATTGATACTCATTGAGAGCGTCATTTGAATCCAGGCTCCAATAACTGACTCTTTTATGCTTGGACATATTATTCACCTTTGTAAGATGCGAATATTGTGAGGCTCAGTATTGTTGATACAACATTTGATATTGACCTTGTTGTTCACCTTAGTGAATGCGAACATCGTCAGGCTCAGTATTGTTGATACAACATCTGATATTGACCTTATTGTTCACCTTCGTAAGATACAAACATCTGCACTTAAAGTGTTTCACTCAACTACTTTTTCGCCCGAATAAGAATTGATGCCTCCGGCGTCTATTACAACCTTGAATCCTGCCTTATCAAGAATTCGCGCAGCACTCGCTGATCTGTTGCCGCTGCGGCAGTATACGATCAAAGTAGCGTCACCGTCGTAATGACTGAGAGTGTCATCATTCAATTCCGCCAGCGGCAAATTGACAGCTTCTGCAACATGACCCTGAGAGAACTCTTCCGGAGTTCTCACATCCAGAATCACTGTATCCGATGGTTGATGTTCTCTTATTCTGACAGCTATATCCAGGGATGTTTTTACCGGTTTGCTCTCTTCTTCAATAATTTCCAAAGAGATGGCTCTGGCCTGCGGCGGGTATGACGCCATTATTTCCGGCTCGATTGTGTAGCGCACCAGTGAGCCGATTGGTGGCTGTTCTTCACCTTCCGGCAGCCAAACAGAAATTAAGTCAAGTTGCTCAATATAATCAGCTCCCTTGGCATCTACCATTAACAAAGTTCCTGAAGTTAAGGTGAGGGCGTCGAATCTGGGATTATCTGTATCCGGCTCTTCATCTCCACAGGCAGCTCATCCGACCACAAGAGCAAGAAGTAAAAGAACTGCTGCGATTTTCGTATTATGCTTTGTCATTGTGCTCTCTCCCGGCAAATAATCGCCTTCAACTTAATAATTTCTAGACATTGAAACTAATATCAGCTATAGAACTAATATATGCGGTATCTTTTGCTGGTATGTATATTATATTAATGGCTTGACACGATACAAAGAATTATTGATTTTTGTTCTTTCCTGTAACATTTTTCTTAAATTTTGTTTCTATCATACTTTTCGCAATATTCTTAGATAAATCATATAATGTCAGTTCAGTTCATTATAAGGAGGCTGCAATGAGCAAACATATAATTGATGACGCCAAGCGCTGTCTGCAGTGCAAGAACCCCAGGTGCACTAAGGGCTGCCCGGTAGCTACCCCTATAAAACAGACAATCAGCCTGCTTCTCGACAGTAAAATTCCCGAAGCAGGGAAAATGCTGATGGATAATAATCCTTTGTCTTTAGTCTGCAGTCATGTCTGCCCGCAGGAAAATCAATGTGAAGGGCATTGTGTCCTTGGAATTAAAGGCTCCCCGGTTCATATAAGCGCCATTGAACAATATATTTCTGATTACTACCTTAATATCTATAAGCCCAGAAAATCTGATAACAGTAAAGGCAGAGTCGCTATTATCGGCTCCGGACCGGCAGGCTTAACAATTGCTTTCTATCTGGCACAGCGTGATTATGACGTGACGGTTTTTGAGCAAAATGATCAGGTCGGCGGCATTCTCAGATACGGCATACCTGAATTCCGCCTGCCAAAATCAATTATAGACAGGCTTACCCAAAAGCTATATGAGATGGGTGTTAAGATAAAGCCTAATGCCACTATCGGGGCTAACCTGACTGTTGATGATCTCTTCAGAGACGGCTTCAAGGCTGTGTTTATAGGGACAGGTGTCTGGAGACCATCAAAGATTAATGTCAAGGGGGAGAGCTTAGGTCATGTCCACTACGCAATAGAATATTTAAGAAATCCTTCCGTCTATAATCTTGGCAAAACAGTTGCAATAATCGGTGCCGGCAATGTAGCCATGGATGTGGCCAGGACAGTTTTGAGAAATGATGCTGAGAATGTTTACATCTTGTGTAATAAGGGCGAGTCTACCATAACTGCCCGCGATCACGAAGTAGAGTACGCGAAGATTGACGGTGTCCGCTTTGAATTCTACAAAACAGCGGTCGAGTTTGTAGATGGCGGCGTGATGCTGGCCGATACTAAAGTTACAGTTGATGAGGATGGCTGCGAGATCGCCGAGCCAATTCCCGGAACAGAACAGCTTTTCAGTGCTGATTCTGTCATTATTGCCATCAGCCAAGGCCCGCGTGCTGTAATAGTCAGTTCTTCCAAAGGCATAGATGTAGACGAAGTAGGCCTGGTAAAGACTGATGAATTCGGCCGCACCAGCAGGAAAGGCGTATTCGCCTCCGGGGATGTTGTTACCGGCGCGAAGACCGTCGTCGAGGCGGTTCGCATTGCCAAAAAAGTGGCAGATGCAATCGACGATTATATACAAACAGAATATGGACATTCAGAGGAGCAAGCAGAAACGTCTGTCTCATGAATTTGCCAGCTAGCGGTTAAACTCTTCTTTGTATCTTATTCCATTATCTCAACCCTGATAGTGTTGGTGGTGCCGCTTTTACCGCTGGTTGAGCCACCGGCGAGAACGATGGCATCTCCGCACTCAATTTCATTGTAGCTCTTGGCTACATTGAGAGCCTGCCGGAATACTTCGTCTGTTGAAGTAGCTACTGATACCAGATACGGCTTCACTCCCCAGGACATATTGAGCTGATGCTGAGAAACTTCACTCACTGTCATGGCCAGTATGGGACAAGCGGGACGAAAGCGGGATATAAGCCTGGCTGTAAGTCCGCTGAAGGTCATGACAACAATGGCAGCAGCCTCGAGATCCTTAGCTGTAGTTGAGGCTGCATGGCTGAGGGCATCAGGGACATCCAGACACTTATAGCGCGGCTCGTTCTCAAAGTCCGTCCAATGATCGATTTCGCCTTCCACACTCAAAGCGATACGGGCCATTGTCTCTACCGCTGCAAGGGGATAAGCGCCAATGGCAGTCTCACCGGAGAGCATGAGACAGCTTGTCCCGTCAACTATGGCATTAGCAACATCAGATACTTCAGCGCGTGTAGGTCTGGGATTCTCCATCATAGAGTCCAGCATCTGAGTTGCTGTAATTGAAGGCTTACCACTTATATAACACTGGCGGATAAGCCTCTTTTGAATCATAGGTACTTGCTCGGGAGGGATCTCTACTCCCAAATCGCCGCGGGCTACCATGAGACCATCAGACGCTTCGAGAATCTCATCAATATTATCCAGGCCTTGCTGATTCTCAATTTTGGCGATGATGTTGATAGCTCTGCCGCCGGCATCGTCCAGTACTTTACGCGTCTTGAAAATATCTGCGGCACTGCGGGCAAAAGAAACCGCTACAAAGTCGACTTCCTTTTTTACAGCGAAATGTAAATCGCTGATATCTTTCTCATCAAGGGCAGGAAGGAGTGTTGGGGTATTAGGAAGGTTGACACCTTTATAATTTGAAACTTCACCGCCCACCACAACTTTGGTATGAACTACCTTGTCCACAATATCTGTAACAATAAGTTGAACTAAACCATCATCGATCAGGATTGTTATCCCCGGTTTGACGGACTGATAGAAATACTTATAACTGACACTCATTTTACTGTCGTCACCAATGACCTCCTCAGAATAAATAGAAAAATTATCCCCGGCATGCAGGAATATTTTTCCTTTCTGAAAAGAGCCGGTACGAATCTCCGGGCCTTTCAGATCCAGCAGAATCGCCAGAGGAACACCCATCTCTTTACGAACTTCCTTTAAATCTCTAATTATTATCTCTTGTTCTTCCTGCGTACCATGCGAACAATTCAGCCTGGCTACATCCATACCGGCCAATGTCAGCTTCTTCAGCATTTCTTTGTCAGATGATGCCGGTCCGATTGTGCAGATTATTTTTGTCTTGCGCATATTTTGGCTCCTTCTATGCTTCTTGATTTGGAATATGCTGCAACGGGTTACAATTTATTCAAATTTAGTATATATCTATATTCCATCATATAATGATTATATTATTAAACAGGAACGCTAGAAACAGCTAACATGTTGAGGTGATATATGTCTTTACAAATATCTGAGGATCCGCGCTACGATTACAAGGAGATCCGCACAGGAAGAAAAAGCGGAATTCTCCTGCATATAACCAGCCTGCCCTCTCCCTATGGCATAGGCACAATGGGCGTCGCTGCACGTGAATTTATAGATTTTCTGGCTCAGGCGGGTCAGTCTTACTGGCAAATCCTTCCTTTGGGACCAACAGGTTTTGGAGATTCTCCCTATCAGACATTCTCAACCCGGGCAGGCAATCCCTATCTGATTGATCTTGATCGTCTTATCCAGGAAGGAGTTCTCCTGGAGAACGAAGTTGAAGAATATGATTTTGGCTCAGATCCTGAGAAGGTTGATTTTAATTTGATGTGGCGAAACCAGCAGCCGCTTCTCCGGAAAGGATGGCTCAGGATTCGTGAAGGCCATTTGCCTGCCTTGACCAGGCAGTTCGAAGACTTCAAAGAGATTGAAGGCGAAGAATGGCTGCATGAGTACGCTCTCTTTATGAGTTTAAAGAACGAGTATAAAGGGGCTCCCTGGAGTTCATGGCCAGATCCGCTGAAGTTGCGCGATCCGGTCAAACTGGCGGAGTTTTCTCAGTCTCATCATGAAGATATAGATTATGAGGAGTATGTGCAGTTTCTTTTCTTCCGCCAATGGGAACAGCTGCATAACTATGCTCGCAATGCCGGCATAGAGATCATGGGCGATTTACCCATTTATGTTGCGGGTGACTCGGTGGAAGTCTGGTCTGAACCGGAGCTCTTTCAGCTTGATAAAAATCTGACTCCGACTTTCGTTTCCGGGACACCTCCTGATGAATACGCTGAAGGCGGTCAGCTTTGGGGCAGCCCGCTTTTTAAGTGGGAAGTGCATGAAGAAAACGGTTACGCCTGGTGGATCGAGCGTATCCGCTTCCAGATGCGTTTTTATGATCTCATGCGTCTGGATCATTTCCGTGGTTTTGAGTCTTATTGGGCTGTACCCTATGGAGATGAAACTGCGCAGCGCGGTCAATGGGTAAAGGGTCCGGCGGACAAACTCTTTGACGCTCTGCGTGAAAAACTGGGACCTTTGCCTCTATTTGCAGAAGATCTCGGTTATATTACAAAGGAAGTCAGCGAGTTCCGTCATCGGACAGGCTTCCCCAGTATGAAAATTTTGCAGTCTGCTTTTAACCCTGATGCCTTGAGTGATTATCTGCCCCATAATCTAGTAGAGCATTCCGTTCTTTATACGGGTACTCATGATAACGACACGATTGCAGGCTGGCTAGATAGCGCCAACCCTGAAGAAGTCGAATTTGCAATACGCTATCTCGGCCTTAATGATGAGGAGGGCAAAGTCCGGGGCATGATGCGGGGAGCTGCCACTACCGTTTGCCAGACTGTCATCTTTCAAATGCAGGATTTGCTTGGTCTTGGCAATGAAGCGCGCATGAATGTGCCGGCAACCCTCTCCGGCAACTGGCAATGGCGCATGAAACCGGGTCAGCTGACTTCTGAGCTGTCGCAGAGAATGAGCGAACTGACACGAATCAGCGGCAGAACCCAATAATATTGCCATCGCCCTAAAAACAAATCCCCCGGACGAAATTTGTTTATCTGTCCGGGGGATTTTTCATGAAGTGCGCTAAACAAAAGCGATAAGCAGGACTTGATCAGAACAGCTTCTTCGCTTTGCCAAGCAGTCCTTCTGCGTCATCCAGATTGATTTTGGCTTTAACACCATCCACAATAGCTTTAACCTGATCATCGGGAAGGTCAATTCCGAGCAGATCCTCTACAGTCTTTACCGGGTTTTCCTTGAACTTGGCGGCAATATTTTTGTCTGCTTTTATCTTCGCCACGATCTCTTCGATCTTTGCTTTAATGTCCATAGTAAATCCCTCCTTATCTGTTGATGGATGTAATTTGAATATATCAAATCTTGCATGCGTAAACAATCTTCCTGCTCATGAGAAAATATGAATTCCAAGCCTTTTATGCAAAGATCGCATATATATATAAGCATTGCGGCCAACATAAACCGGCTAAACAGGAGGAAACCGATTTGTTTAATTTTTTTACTAAATCAGATGACAAAACACTGGAAGTAGAAGGGGTCTTGCTTTTTGACAGCAGATACTTCATTACTTCCGCGAAAAGACCACTTAAGAGTCCGGAGCTCTTGGATATTAATTTACCGGCAGGGGCAGAAGTTCCCTCACCCGGTTCCAGGGTAAGATTCCAGATTCAAAAGGATTCGCTTACCAAGACAAAGCCCGCTCAAGCTACTGCTGTTGAGATGGAAATTATCAGCGAGGAGCCCCAGAATCTAAGTGTCAATATCAATACCGGAGTGGAAATGCTGGAGATGATTCCTGAAAATTCTCATCTGCTCGATGCCAGAAGCGAAGGTGAGTATGCCAGGGGACACATCGCCGGAGCTACTCTCTTGCCAGTGCAGGAAATTGATAAAGTTGCAGATGTCGTACCAGACAAATCTGACGTCATCATGTGTTACTGCGGCAGCGGCAGCCGTTCCGCGACTGCGGCCAATAAGCTGCGGAAAATGGGCTATAAGATTGTCATTCAGCTGGGAGGCCTAAATTCCTATACCGGCAAGCTGGTCAGCTAATCAGCATCGATACCAAATAAACGCAGGCCATTTTCAGTCAGGATACGCGCTGTATCCTCCAAAGAAAGACCCCATAGCTCAGCAATCTTGGCGCCTATTAAGGGCAGATTCGCCGGTTCATTGCGCTTGCCTCTTAAAGGCACGGGAGTCAGATAAGGTGAATCAGTCTCAATGACTAAGTGATCATGCGGACATTCTCTGACCACTTCCAGAGCTCGTCTGGCATTCTTATAGGTAACAGGTCCGTCAAAGCCTAAATAAAACCCCAGTTTTAACAACAATCGTGAGCTTTCCAGGCTGCCGGAATAACAATGTATTACTCCCGGCGGATCAGAAGTCAATAAACCTTCCGTCTTCGCCTGACTGAGCAGATCATAATTATCCTGGGCAGATTCCCGCTCATGAATGATAACCGGCAAGCCCAGCTCATGAGCCAGCGTCAGCTGGCGGTAATAGACTTGTCTTTGCACATCCCGGGGAGAATGATCGTAATGGTAATCCAGACCTATCTCTCCTATCGCCACAACAATCGGCTTGCGACCCCTGGCAGCAGCCTGAGCATTAGTCTCAAGCACCAGCTCTCGCAGCTGGCTGTGAGTTTCATCGGTATAGTCCTTGGCTTCGTGCGGATGAACACCCGCTGCGACAATTAAGCGTGAATCTTCTAAAGCCAGCTGACACGCCCTGCGTGAATCAGCCAGGGTTGATCCGGGAAGCAACACCAGACCAACTCCGGCAGCTTCGGCTCTCGTCATTACCTCTTGTCTGTCCTGATCGAAGGGTTCATCCTGAAGATGCGCATGAGTATCAAACCATTTCATAATCAGCTCGTCAGTTTGTCCAAAGATACCAGCTCTTTTTCCAGATCGATTCTAGGGATAAGCGGATCGGAAGCCGGCACGCCCTCCGGAGCGCTGTAAAGATCAAGCTCCCAGGCTGATTCCCAGCCGGTCAAAGAACGGCCTGAGGCATCTTCTTCGGGTATTCCCAATGCCGCTCTGATCTTGTCAGGAGTTCCGGGCATAAATGGTTCAATCAAAACCGCGATAATCCTCAGCATATCCGCTAAATTATATAAGACTGTTGACAGCCTCTCTCTGGACTCCGGCTTTTTGGCCAGCGCCCAGGGCATAGTCTCATCGATATATTTATTGGTGCGGGAGACCAGCGTCCAGATTTCGGTTAATGCCTTGCTGAATTGCAGCTCCTCCATCTGTGCTTCCACTTTTGCCGGAAGTTCTAAAGCCATCTTTCTGAGATCATCATCCGGATCACCCGTGACGCCTTCGTTAATTAACCCTTCTGGGAAATATTTGCGTATCATGGCGGCAGTACGGGAGACCAGATTGCCCAGATCATTAGCCAGGTCGCTGTTAATGCGTGTGATCAGAGCCTCTGTGCTGAAATTGCAGTCTGACCCGAAGGGGACCTCGCGTAAGAGGAAATAGCGGATTGCGTCGACGCCGTAGCGATCGCAAAGGATCACAGGGTCAACTACATTGCCTTTGGATTTTGACATTTTGTCGTCGCCGAGCAAAAGCCAGCCGTGACCGAATACTTTCTTGGGCAGCGGCAAGTCCAGCGCCATCAGCAGCGCAGGCCAGATTAACGAGTGAAAGCGCACTATCTCCTTGGCCATAAGGTGTATATCCGCTGGCCAGTAGCGTTCCATATCTTCAGTTTCATCAGGATAACCCAAGGCTGTAATGTAGTTAAACAGGGCGTCAGCCCAAACATAAACAACATGCTTGTCATCAAAGGGAACATGTACGCCCCAGTCAAAGCTGGTGCGGGAAAAGGCCATATCTTCCAGACCGGGTTTGAGAAAGTTATTGATCATCTCATGAGCTCTGCTCCTGGGTTCAAGAAAGCCGGGAGTCTCCAGAAGTTCCAGCAGGCGATCATTGTATTTAGAAAGACGGAAGAAGTAGCATTCCTCCTGAGTCATCTCCACTTCGCCGCCGCAATCAGGACATCTCCCGTCCTCGAGCTGGGTCTCCAGCCAAAAAGCCTCGCACGGCGTGCAATATTGTCCGGAATATTCCGATTTATAGATATCTCCGCTCTCATAAAGCTTTAAAAAGATCTTCTGCACTGACTCTACGTGTCTTGCGTCTGTGGTGCGGATAAAGCGGTCGTAGCTGATGTCCATCAGCTCCCAGAGCTCTTTAATGGTGCCGACGATCTTGTCGACAAACTCCTGCGGGCTCACGCCTGCCTCATCTGCCCGGCGCTGAATCTTCTGGCCGTGTTCATCAGTGCCGGTCAGGAACATGACGTCGTAGCCCTTCATGCGCTTATACCGTGCCAGCGCATCGGCGGCAACCGTAGTATAAGAGTGACCGATGTGAAGCTTATCACTGGGATAATAAATTGGCGTAGTCAGGTAATACTTTGGTTTAGGCATATTGCTCTCCTCTGATCTTATCTTAAATATCTCAAACTGCTGCCTGTTTTTCCTTAACGCCACGTCTTAGTTTGCCGTAGCTTTTGCCTAGCGGCAGCAAAATTCTCAAAATTATCTCATTACTTGAAGTCCGGCAAAAAAGCTCACAAAGTGCCTCTAACCGCACAAATCGAACATTCCAATAATAGCACTAATTGCTGCTGTCGTCTTGATTCAGCTTCGGCGGCAACTGGAGGCAGCGGCGCTAAGAACCGCTGCTGTCGTCTTGATTCAGTTTTGGAGGCAACTGGAGGCAGCGGCGCTAAGAACCGCTGCTGCCGTCTTAATTCAGTCTGGGCGGACCTGTCTTGACCCCTTTCAATTGCAAGCCCCGCTCATAGATGTCATTGGCCGCCATTCCGGTGAGTTCGGAGATTTCTTTAGCAATTTGGCGAAGGCGCAAACCTTGAGCAAGGCGCTCCCTGATCAGCTCATCCAGAGATTCCTGTTCCAACCTGGTGATCTCAGCAGGCTGCCTGCGAGCGTCAAACTCAGCCTTTCCTTCCAGCACCAGGACGAACTCACCTCGGGGCGTCATTTCCTTATAATAATTAACAGCCTCCTGCAGCGTGAAGTACAGGTATTCTTCGTATTCTTTGGTCAGCTCTCTGCCGATGCTCACCCGTCTGTCCCGGAAACCTTCTTCATCTTTAAGATCTGACAATGTACGCTTAAGCCGATGGGGCGCCTCGTACAAGATCATCGTGCGTTTCTCTGCTGTGATTTCCGCCAGGCGCTCACGACGTTCTTTGCCCCTGGCCGGAAGAAATCCCTCAAAAGTAAAACGCTCCGTATCAAGCCCGGAAGCCAGGATCCCTGTCAGGGCAGCACTTGCTCCCGGTATTACTCTGACTGTTATCCCTGCTTCAAGAGCCAGCTTCACGAGACGATTCCCCGGATCAGATAATAAAGGAGTGCCTGCATCTGAAACCAGCGCGACCGTCTCTCCCGCTGCCAGCCTCTCCATAATCTGAGGGTGACGCGACTCCATATTGTGCTCATGGTAGCTCAGCAGATTCGCCTTTATGTCATGATAAGATAGGAGCAGACTGGTAATTTTCGTGTCTTCACATAGAACCAGATCTGCTGAGGCAAGAATTTCACATGCTCTGACAGTAATATCTCTGAGATTGCCAATAGGTGTAGCTACTAAATATAGCGAACCCTGCCTCATATATTACCCCCTCCTGACTTTTAATTTAAAGTTAACACACTTTATTGATAACTAGTACTATAGTAGAACAAAGCCCTATAGCAGAGCAAAGTCTGCGCCGTGAGAATAGAGCCCATAGCAGAGCAAAGTCGTCGCCGCAAGAATAGAGGCCATAGAAGAGCAAAGTCGCCGCCGCATCCTGTCGGGATTAATTTGATCCGAAATGGCCGTAATCACTTGATTGAAGCAAATTTCTCTTTGTCCTATACTAACTTCTGGAAAGGAAATGCAGGAGCCTTGAGCAAACTGCGCAGCTAAAATATGATCGTAGATTCACATAACCATATGACAAAATACTCACCTGACGCAACCCAGACCAGAGAAGAGATGCTGCAGGCAGCCATGGAAGTTGGCTTGCATGGAATCGTCACAACTGACCATTATGATATCGACAGCACTACTCCTTACGGTGAAGAATGGGTTTTTGATCCGGAAGAATACTGTGAGATTAATTATCCGCATCGCCGGCTGCCCTCACAACGACAAAAAGGTGATCCGCCGGGATTCCTCTGCGGTATCGAGATAGGTTATATTCCCAAATATTCTGACCGACTAAGAAATCTGATAGCGGATTATCCCTGGGATATCGTCATTATGTCTCTGCACCTGGTCCATGATTTGGATCCCTTCCATAACCCGGAGAAAATATATAAACCTTCACTTGAAGACACCTATCGCGAAATCATTCTCGTTATTGCTGAATCTGCCGAGATGATGCCGTCTGCAAATATTATCGGCCATTATGATTATTTTTCCCGTTATGTTCCCGGGGATAAATCGAAAATGCTTTATCGACATGCTCCGCGCGAGTTTGATCATTTGTTTCGCATCATGATAGAAAATAATCAAGCCTTAGAAATTAATACCGGTACCATTGAGAAGCTGCATCTAAACCGAGGTTATTCTCTGGAAGAAGCAATGCCTGATCCGGAGATTCTGGCTCGCTATCAGGAACTGGGAGGAGACCTGATAAGTATCTCCTCAGATTCTCATCACACAAATCAGGTTGCACGTTTGGTACCAGAGACTTGTGTCTGGCTGCAAAAGCATGGAATTACGGAGCATGTCTGGTTTGAAGAACAGAAATTGGTCAAAGAATCCTTCGAAGTTGATGATGCTTTGCAGATAGACTGGGATAAAAGGGCCTAATGACCTGCGCTTCGAATCCGTTGTGCGGCAGCAGACAGGTCTGGTGCAAAAAAGTAATTGGACTTTACAGTTCATAATTGCTGGTATAAAATGCTTTTGGAAGTAAAAGATCTTAAGGAGGTTTCGTAATGGCTCATCATATCGATGAAACTTGCATTTCTTGTGGTATCTGTGAGGCTGAGTGTCCGGAAGGCGCAATTTCTCCAGGTGATGAATTCTATGAGATCGATGCCGAGTTGTGCACAGACTGCGAAAATTGTGTAGCAGTATGTCCGACCGAATCTATTCACCTGGTTGAGTAGTACGCGTTCAAAAAATTTATTTTTTAGAGCTGCCCTTCACTGGAATGACAGCTCTTTTTTTGTCTTCTTCTGGTGAAATAAATTCTGTCATTTCCCCTGCTAATATGATAATGTCTCTACCTGCTCATACAGGGTTAATGTTTTTTTAATTCGATGACATTGGCCTTTAAGGAATCGATAAATGACAGATCATGGGTCGCTAAAATCACGGCTTTGTTTCTTGCTAATTCAATCATCAGCTGCAACGCTTCATCTTCATGCTTTTCATCCAACTCGCGAAATGCCTCATCCAGATAGAGAATATCTGACTCAGGAGCAAGAGCTCTGGCCAGCGACAACCGGCGCTGTTCTCCTCCGGAAAGCGTCGCAGCCTTATTATTCTTAACCGCAGACAGATCCAGCTTGTCCAACAGATTATCGGCACGTCCTTCTTCATAACCGGGCAGAACCAGACGAACATTATCTCGAGCCGAAAGCTGTGGCAGCAGACGGTTATCCTGGAAAACGAAGACACCCCTTTCCGGAACTCCGCTAATCGTGCCGCTGTCCAGTTCGGTCAGTCCGGCAATCAGCCGCATCAGAGTTGTTTTGCCGGCTCCCGAGGATCCGGTCAGGACGAGCGGCCGGTTAAGCGGGATGGACACATTAAAGTCGCTGAATATATAAGTGCCGTCAAAACACTTGTTTAAATTCTCAATCTCAATCGTGGGGATATCTTCTTTCTGATCTTCCTCCGCCAGAAGCACCCCCTTAATGAAGACAGCCTGCTCTGGTGCAGGGCAAACAGATTCACCTTCAGCAAAACTATCTTCACTAACTGCACCTTGTTCTGCCAGCAGCTCCGTACGGGTCTTAATTTCCCTGCTGCTGACTTTGCCGTAAGCTTTGGTTCGCTTGCTTTCAGCCGGAAGTTTTTCTCCGATGTCGGTCAGAATCAGACGAAATACCAGCAGAATTAAATGTTCAGAAACGAAGGCGGCGAGCACAAGTACGAGTGTCCACGCCAACAAGCTTTCCATATCCAGATATAGTCTCGCCTGATGCATTTGACGCCCGATAGTTCCACTGGAGTAGGCGAGCACTTCAGCGGCGACTCCTGCTTTCCAAGCCATACCGACAGAAACAGAAACAGAAGCAAGAAAACTCTCTTTGGATTCCGGAACAACAATGTAGCGTATGGTTTCTCTTCGGTTTAAGGAGAAAACACGTCCCATCTCCAGCAACCCTCGATCCGTATTCAGCAAGGAGGAAGTCAGTTGAGTGTAAACCATAGGAAAT